>Ga0172378_10001291_pt1 | contig 23042 bp, 25 predicted proteins | sample GrowelOW332metaG_FD_119755 | JGI IMG/M metagenome (GOLD analysis project Ga0172378, IMG submission 119755) | Groundwater microbial communities from an aquifer near a municipal landfill in Southern Ontario, Canada - Pumphouse #3_1 metaG | ecosystem: Environmental > Aquatic > Deep subsurface >... | reverse complement strand
CTTTTTCTCCAATATTCTCATACAAGTTAAAATTCTCTACTATTTGACCATCTGCAAGTACAGCTTTTGCTGTAAAATCTGGAGCTTTTCTTGTTACTAACATATCTTATTTCCTTTTATATTGTTGTTTTTATTGTGGAATTAAATAGATTTAATCTTAAAATATTATCTAATATAAAAAAGAATTATCTTTTTCTTATTAGATAATAAGTTAAATATTTAAACTATAAATACGCTATTTTGATAAGGCTAATTAGTTTTATATTAAAATTTCTTTGATTGTTTGATTATGCAAGGGTTATGGTAAGTAAATGGTACGCCTGACAGGAGTCGAACCTGTAACCGCCGGGGCCGAAACCCGATGCTCTATCCAGTTGAGCCACAGACGCACTTGTTATTATAAAAATAAGGTCGAGATTATAGCACGTCCTTACTTAAAAACTTAATTAAAAGAAAATATTGTCTAAAACTATCAATACAAAAAATATTATTCCTAGGTAACCATTTACTGTAAAAAAGGCTTTATCTATTTTCTTGAAATCTTTATTTACTAAATAATGTTCATAAGACAACATCAAAGCACTTAAGATTACTGCAACATATGCAAAATATGAACTATCAGAAATAATCACAAATAAAAACCAAAAACTAACCGTTAAAGCATGAAATATTTTTGAAATTTGCATTGTTTTTTCAACACCAAATTTTGATGGAATCGAATGAAGTCCTAGTTTTTTGTCTACTTCTATATCTTGTAAAGAGTAAAGTAAATCAAATCCTGCAACCCAAAACATAACTCCAATACTTAAGAATATCGCCCAAAAAGGAATCGTTTCACTAACAGCTACAACACCAGCAATTGGCGCAAGTCCCAAAGAAATACCTAAAATAATATGAGCTAAATATGAAAATCTTTTAAAATACGAATATGAACCAATTATTATTAAAATTGGTATTGATAAATATAAAGCCAAATCATTTACAAAATATGCAACCGCTATAAATCCTAAAGCATTAGCCATCGTAAAAAGAAACATTTGTGTAGCAGAAATTCTTCCATCAACATTTGGTCTATTTATTGTTCTAGGATTTAGAGCATCTATATCTCTATCCATAAATCTATTAAATCCCATGGCAAAGTTTCTAGCTGTTAGTGCTGCAAAAATTCCAAGAATTAAAAGTTTAAATCCAAACCAACCATTTGCAGCAACTACCATTGCAATAAAAATAAAAGGAAGTGAAAAAATAGAGTGTTTGAACATCACAAGTTCATTAAAGTCATTTAGTTTTTGTATAAGCTTATTCATAAAAATGATTGTATCTAAGATATTATTAAAAAATTGGAATTAACCTTTTTCTCGTTATAATCAATTTTATTTTATTATGAAAGTTACAAATGTCTAAAATCACCCTACTTTTAATCACCCTATTTTTAATTTTTGGTTTAAGTGCATGTACTTCTAAAACTCAAATGGAAGTTAAAGATTCAGGTTCAAAAGATGTTTCAGATTTATTAAGAATCTTAATTCAAAAAGAAAAAGAAATAAATGAATTAAATCAAAAATTAGAAGATTGTAATAATTCAAAAGTAAAAAAATGAAAGAAATAGCAATAATTGGATCAACAGCTTCAGGTAAAACAGCTCTATCTTTAGAAATTGCATCAAAAACAAACTCAATAATTTTATCTCTTGATTCACTTTGTGTTTATAAAGAGATTGATATAGCTTCTGCAAAACCTACTATTAAAGAAAGAGGAGAAATTATTCATTTTGGAATAGATGAAGTTTATCCAAATGAAGAATTTGATGTAATTAAATTTATTGAACTTTATAAAAAAGCAAGAGATTATGCTATCAAATATGAAAAAAATCTTATCATTGTTGGTGGAACCGGATTTTATTTAAAAGCCTTGATTGATGGTTTGTCTTTAGGTATTGAAACAAAAATCAAACTTGATATAACACCTCTTGAAGCTTATGAACTTCTTTATTCAATTGACAAAGATTATATGCAAAAAATCGAAAAAAATGATAGATATAGAATCGAAAAAGCCTATGCTATTTATAAACAAACGGGACTTAGCCCTACTTCTTATTTTGAAAAAAATCCTAAAATTGCACTTGCAAAAGATTTAAAAATTTTTGAAATTTTATGGGATAAAGAAGAATTAAAAAATAGAATTTCTCTACGAACTAAAATAATGATAAATTCAGGACTTATTGATGAAGTTATATTTTTAGAAAAAAAATACACTAGAGCACCAAATTGTATGGCTGCTATTGGGATTATTGAAACTTTAGAGTATTTGGATGGGAAACTTTCAAAAATAGAACTTGAAGAAAAAATATCACTAAATACGACGAAACTTGCAAAAAGACAAAATACTTTTAATAAGTCTCAATTTTTGGATAAAACATCCAATATAATAGAGAACTTAAATTCAGATATTATTAAGTATTTTTCGTTATAATCCCGTCCCTAAGAGTTTTATAAAGGGCTTGCAATAGACTTGACCTTTTATTTAACAATAATTACATTAAGGATTATGGTATGAAAAAAGAAATTCATCCAGATTATAAAGTTTGTACAATTTCTTGTGCTTGTGGTAACTCGTTTGAAACAAAGTCAAATGTTGAAACATTAAAAATTGATATTTGTTCTTCTTGTCACCCATTCTTTACTGGAGAGCAAAAACTTGTTGATGCTGCTGGTAGAGTTGAGAAATTCAAAAACAAATATAACATGGCTAAATAGTACACTATTGTGCTGTGCTTAGTTCCAACTCCAATAGGAAATCTTGAAGATATTTCAATAAGGTCTTTAAGAATCCTTGAAGAGGCGGAACTTATTTTTTGTGAAGATACTAGAGTCACAAAAAAACTTCTAAATCTTTTAGGTGAAAAACAAAACCTAGACTTTTCAAACAAAGAATTCAAATCTTTTCATTCTCATAACGAGAATAATATTTTACAATCTTTAACAAAAGAAACTTTTACTAAAAATGTTGTTTATGTAAGTGATGCTGGAATGCCTTGCGTTAGTGATCCTGGTGCTTCGCTTGTAGAATTTTGCATACAAAATGAAATTACATATGATGTACTTCCTGGTGCAAATGCAATTTTAACAGCTTATGCCATGAGTGGATTTCCTCATACTACTTTTTCTTTTTATGGTTTTTTAGACCACAAAGGTACAAGTCGTGCTTCAAAATTAAATGATGCATTAAATGATGATAAACTAGCAATTCTTTATGAATCACCACACAGACTTTTAAAACTACTTGAAGAATTAAGTATAAAAGATGCAAATAGAACAATATTTTTAGCAAAAGAAATAAGTAAATTACACCAAAAAACCTATAAAGATTCAAGTTTAAATTTATTTAGTGAATTTAAAGATATAAATATTAGAGGCGAATGGGTTGTAATTATAGAACCGAAAGAAACTGTTGGTTTTAACCTTGATTTAGATGATATTTTATCTTTAGATATTGCTCCAAAAATAAAAGCTAAACTAATAGCAAAAATGACAGGACAATCTATAAAAGATGTGTATCAAAAACTTTTAGAAAATTAATTTTTTAGTAAATATTTTCTCAAAAAACAAAAGAGTTTTATAACATTTTTTAGATATAATCCCCGAATGATAATATATGGAAAACAAATCGTACTTTATGTACTTGAAAAACACCCTCATTTAATTGAAGAAATTTTTCTTTCAAAAGAAATTGATTCAAAACTTTTTACAAGATTTGCAAAACTTGACAAAAAAATCTACAAAGTAGATAATCAAAAAGCTCAAGCATTAGCAAAAGGCGGGAACCACCAAGGTTTCATTTTAAAACTAACACATGCTGAATATACAGATATTAAAGAATTCAAAAAAATGAATTTTATTCTTGTATTAGATGGTGTAACTGATGTTGGAAATATTGGAGCAATTGCTAGAACTGCTTATTCTTTAGGAATTGAAGGATTAATTGCAGCTGATATTAAAACTGTAAATGATTCAGGAATTTTAAGAACAAGTTCAGGCGCTTTACTTGATTTACCATTTTCAATACATCCAAGATCAGTTGATTTAGCAAGTGAATTAATCGATGCTGGTTTTACACTAATTGGTGCAACAACAGATGGGATTGATTTAAAAAAATATGGGAAAATTGAAAAATCTGACAAAGTAGCTCTATTCTTAGGAAGTGAAGGAACTGGAATTTCTCCAAAAGTTGCAAAAAAACTAGATTTAAAAGTTTCAATTGCTATGGAGCATGAATTTGATTCTTTAAATGTTTCAGTAGCTGCTGGTATTTTGATTTATAACTTAAAAAGATAAAAGAAGAGAACACTGTGATAAGAAATCTGATTTTAATAATTGCATTAAATGTATTACTGTTAAGTGCAAACTTAGATATGAAAGTAAAAGACTTATTAGGAAATAGTGATTATAACACTCACAAAAATCTAATTACACATATTTTTAGCAATGAAGATAACTTTTATACAAATAATCAGATTGATTACACTAAAATTATTCAAGAATTATCGAATAACGGCGTATTAAAACTAAACTTTCCCTCGACTCAAAATGTCACTATTACATTTAATGTTAATAAATATCCTAAAAAATCATCAAAAAATCTTACTGATATTTTAAAAGCTTTAGGGCAACACAATTTTGTTATAAAAGAAGAAATAGTTGTTAATAATAACCTAAGATGGACTATTCAGGTAAAAACCGCAGCCGCCATAAGCCCTCTCAGATTATCACAAGAACTACAATCAATAAATTGTAGAATTGTTGATATTAAAAGAGAGGGTGACTATAGTTGGAGTTATTCAATAGACACTAGTAATTCTTCAATTTATAGAGCAGAAGATTTAATAAATAATAAGCAGTTATCTTTAAAAAATACACTTAAACCGTATATGATTAAAATATCAAATGCAAAAGTTATTACAATAAAATCAGCAAGTGGTAATATTTGGTATCCAAATGTGGTTTTTTACGATGAAGCTTTAAATATAATTGGAATTTATGACGAAAATAGTTTGCATAAAAGTTTAAGACTTGAAGTGCCTAACAATACAAAATATATTAAAATTGATGATTTATACACTCTTGCCAATATGAAGCAAGGAATTAATATTACTAAGGAGTAAATAGTGTTTCCAGAAATTGAATTTGAGAGAATGAAAAGACTTCCAAACTATGTGTTTGCGGAAGTTAATAATATTAAAATGGAAGCTAGAAGAGCTGGTGAAGATGTAATTGACTTTTCTATGGGAAATCCTGATGGTCCAGCACCCCAACATATCACAGACAAATTAATCGAAGCTGCTGCAAAACCAAAAAATCATGGTTATAGTGTAAGTGCTGGTATTTTTAAATTAAGACTTGCAATTAGCAACTGGTATAAAAGAAAATATGATGTTGATTTTTTAGACCCAAATAAACACATATGTGCAACAATGGGTTCAAAAGAGGGTTATGTTCACTTAGTTCAAGCAATTGTAAATGTGGGAGATGTAGCTGTTGTTCCAGACCCAACTTATCCTATTCATTCATACGCATTTATGTTAAATGGAGCGGCTGTTCATAAATTTGAATTAGCATTTGATGATGTGTTTAAAGTTGATGAAGATGTTTTCTTTCAAAGATTACAAAAAACAATAGATGAATCAATTCCAAAAGTAAAATTTGTTGTTGTAAACTTCCCACATAATCCTACATGTGCAACTGTTACACCTGAGTTTTATGTAAAATTAGTAGCAATGGCAAAAAGAGAAAGATTTTATATTATCTCTGATATTGCTTATGCTGATATTACATTTGATGGATATAAAACTCCTTCAATTTTCCAAGCAGAAGGTGCTTTAGATGTTGCAGTTGAATGTTTTACATTAAGTAAATCATACAATATGGCAGGATGGAGAGTAGGTTGTATTGTTGGAAATGAAAAACTAATTGGTGCCTTAAAAAGAATTAAATCATGGCTTGATTATGGAATGTTTACTCCAATTCAAATTGCAGCTACTGTTGCTCTTGATGGTCCACAAGATTGTGTTGCTGAACATGTTGAAAAATATAGAAAAAGAAGAGATTTAATGCTTGAAGTATTTGAAGAAGCTGGTTGGAAAATGAATAAACCAAATGCTTCAATGTTTATTTGGGCAAAAATTCCAGAAGTAGCTCTTCATTTAGGAAGTATGGAATTCTCAAAACAATTATTAACCCAAGCGCATGTGGCTGTTAGTCCTGGTATTGGGTTTGGTCATTATGGTGACCAGTATGTGAGAATTGCTTTAATCGAAAATGAAAAAAGAATTAGACAAGCTGCAAAAAATATAAAGAAATATTTAAAATCATTAGAGAAATAGGAAAATAATATGTTAAGAGTTGGAATAATCGGAGTTGGTACAGTTGGAGCCAGTGTTGCAAATATTTTAAGAGATAATAAAAATATTATAACAGCACGAGCTGGTAAAGAAATTGTAGTAACTCTTGGGGTAGTTTCAAACTTACATAAATTAAGAGATGTTGATATTAAATTAACAGACAATATTGATGATGTTTTAAATGATGATTCTATTGATGTGGTTGTTGAGTTGATGGGTGGAATTGATAAACCAAATGAAATAGTTAGAAAAGCTTTATTAAAAGGTAAAGCAGTGATTACTGCTAATAAAGCTTTATTAGCATATCATAGATATGAACTTCAAGAACTAGCAGGTGATATTCCCTTTGAATTTGAAGCAGCAGTTGCTGGTGGAATTCCAATTATTAATGCACTAAGAGATGGATTAAGTGCAAATCATATTAAATCTATTCAAGGTATTATGAATGGAACTTGTAACTATATGTTAACAAGAATGATAAATGATGGTGTTGATTATAATGAAATATTAAAAGAGGCTCAAGATTTAGGTTATGCAGAATCAGATCCAACATTTGATGTTGGTGGATTTGATGCGGCTCATAAACTTCTAATTTTAGGTTCTATTGCTTATGGAATTGATGTTAAACCTGAAGATATTTTAATTGAGGGAATTCAAAATATTTCAAAAGCAGATATTGAATTTGCAAAAGAGTTTGAATATTCTATTAAATTATTAGGTATAGCAAAAAAAGTAGGAAATGAGATTGAATTAAGAGTTCATCCTGTTTTAATTCCTGAAGATAAAATGATTGCAAAAGTTGATGGTGTTATGAATGGTATCTCTGTTGTTGGAGATAAAGTTGGTGAAACTATGTTTTATGGAGCTGGAGCTGGTGGAGATGCCACGGCATCTGCTGTTGTAGCAAACATTATCGACATTGCTAGAAAAGGAAAAGGTTCACCAATGCTTGGTTTTGAAAATCAACCTGGTGAAAAAATCACTTTAATGTCAAAAGATAATATTCAAACTAAATATTATTTAAGACTTGAAGTTGCTGACAAATCTGGAACTTTAGCAAAAATTGCGACAATTTTGGGAAATAACTCAATTTCAATTGAAGCAATGTTACAAAAACCATTAAAAAATGGAAGTGCAAATTTACTTTTAACTACTCATGTATCTATTGAAAAAGATATTATAAAAGCTATGTCTGAACTAGAAAACTCAGGTGTAATTTTAACTAAACCTGCCATGATAAGAATAGAAGAATAGTCTTCTATTCAGTTCATTTGAGAAAAAATTCACAAACACTAACCACACAAAGTATTCCAACATTAATAAAACAATTAGCAATTCCAGCTAGTGTTGGAATGTTTTTTAACACTATGTATAATGTCGTTGACACTTTTTATGCTGGGCTTATTTCAACGCAAGCAATATCTGCATTAACTTTATCTTTTATGATTTTTTTCTTAATTATTGGTTTTGGATATGGATTTAGTTCAGCAATTACGGCACTTCTTGGAAATGCACTTGGTAAAAAAAAATATAAATTAGCTTCAATTTATGCTCATAAAGGACTTATTTTTGTACCTTTTACTGGTCTTATTCTAAGTATTCTTGGATATTTCTTTGCCCCTTCTCTTTTTATGTTTTTAGGTGCAAAAGATGAATATTTACAAATTTCACTTGATTATATAAATCCTATTTTATTTGGTGCAATATTTTTTATGTTTAACTTTTCGCTAAACTCTATTTTAATAGCCACAGGAGATACTAAAACATATAGAAATAGTTTAATATTTGGTTTTTTTGCTAACTTAATTTTAAATCCTTTATTTATGTATGGATTTTTATTTATTCCTGAAATGGGAATAAAAGGAATTGCATTATCAACTGTGTTAATTCAAATAATAAATATGTTTTATCTATCTTACAAAGTTCTTCAAACAAAACTTATTCATTTTGAGAAACTAGAATATTTTATTCCAAATCTAAGAGTTTACAAATTATTCTTTTCTCATGGAATACCATCAAGTCTAAATATGCTTACAATGGCTATTGGTTCATTAATTTTGACATATTTTGTTTCACATTATGGCGTTCAAGCAGTTGCTGGTTATGGAATAGGGTACAGAGTTGAACAACTTATGCTTTTACCCGCACTTGGTCTTAGCACAGCGGTATTAGCTCTTGTATCAAATAATTTCGGTGCTAAAAAATATGATAGAGTGATTGAAACTTTAAAAGTATCTCTTAAATATGGATTTATTATAGCGACTGTTGGAATCATTTTTTTGACTATCTTAGGAAGATTAATTATTTCATTATTTGATTCTAATCCTATAGTAGTTGAATTTGGAGTAAGCTATTTGCTGATTGAAATTTGGATATTTTATGCTTATGTAATTTTATTTGTTTGTATTTCAACACTTCAAGCCATAAAAAGACCCAAAATGATTCTATATATTGGGATTTATAGACAAATCTTTGCAAAATTAATAATTGCATATTTAATTGTAAAATATTTTGAACTTGATTTTATCTATCTATGGTTTGGGGTTTTATTTATGATTTATAGTGCAGCCATTTTTGCTTATTTTTATACAAATAAACTATTAAAAGAAATTTTAAATAAGAGTTTATAAGAAGTCTTAAAAGACCTCTTATAAGTGGTTACTTAGAACCACATTTTCCAGCTCCACACGAACCTTTCATCTCTTTTTTAACATCTTTCATTTCATCTTTCATCTCTTTTTTCATTTCAGAACCACATTTTCCAGCTCCGCATGAACCTTTCATCTCTTTTTTCATTTCTGCGCCACATTTTCCAGCTCCGCATGAACCTTTCATCTCTTTTTTCATTTCTGCGCCACATTTTCCAGCTCCGCATGAACCTTGTGCTGCAAATGCTAATGTACTCGCAAGTAAAAGTCCTAATAATAACCCTGATAATTTTATTTTCATATTGTTTCCTTATTTATATTTATTTAATTAATTATACTATTTTTGTACAGCTTCAACATCAACTATAATTTTTACTTCTTCAGCTACAGCAACGCCACCTAACTCAATAGCTTTATTCCATTTTAAATCATAATCCATTCTATTAATTTTCCCTTTTAAAGAAAAACCGACTCTTTTATTTCCTTCAAAATCTTTTACACTAGCAATATCATCAACTTCTAAAATAACTGGTTTAGTAATACCTCTAATTGTTAAATCTCCTTTCATTTTTCCTTCATTTCCATCTGCTTGGTAAGATTTCATAACAAAAGTCATTTTAGGAAACTTTTCTGAAGCAAAAAAATCATCGCTTCTTAGGTGTTCATCTCTTTTTTCAATTCCCGTATCAACAGATACTGTATTTACGTTTGCACTAAATGTTTTAAAAGATTTTGTAGCTTCATCAAAATCAATTTGAGCATCGTAAGTTTTGAACTCACCTTTTACATTTGTAATCATCATGTGTTTTACTGAAAATCCTACATTTGTATGGACATTATCAACACTATAAGAAGCGGCATTTGCCAAACCAAAACTCAATATTAATGCACTTGTAATTTTTGTTATAAATCTCATCTTCTATCCTTTTTTTGAATTAATAGATTTTATATTCTTTTTGTTTAATTAATGTGTAGAATTACTGTTTCTAATACTAATTATATAAAATATTGCTGGAATTATAATAAGCGTTAGAAATGTTGAAGTAACCATCCCACCAATCATCGGAGCCGCAATTCTTTGCATAACTTCACTTCCAACTCCATGAATATACATTATAGGGATTAATCCACCTAAAATAGTAAATAAAGTCATTAGTTTTGGACGAAGTCTCAAAACTGCACCTTTATAAATAGCCTTTGCTATTTCATCTTTTGTTATATTTAAACAATTTTGTTTTAACTCAATCATTGCTTCATTTAAATAAACAAGCATAACAATTGAAGTTTCAGCTGCAACTCCTAAAAGAGCCAAGAAGCCTACAATTACTGCAATTGAAATATTAAAATTCAGATAATCTAAATATATTATTCCACCACTTAAGGCAAAAGGTAAAGTAAAAAATATAATCAATGTATAAGTCATATTTCTTAATGCTAGATATATCAATACAAATATAATTATAAAAGTTAAAGGTATAATATAAACTAATTTTTTCATAGCTATTTCAAGAAATTCACTTTGTCCTGACCATTCAAAATAGTAACCAGATGGTAATACTAAATCTTTTAATAATTCATTTGCTTCATCTTTGTATTTTTTTGTTGAAACATCTTCTTTTGGTGTTATATAAATAAAACTTACATTTAAAGCTTTTTCAGAAGATATTACAGACGGTCCTTCTTCATATTTAAGATTTGCGAATAGTCGTAAAGGTTGAAACCCAAGAGTTGTTTTGATTTGAAGATTTTCAAGTGTTGTTATATCTTCCCTTTGATTTGCTTCAAACCTTAAAGTTATTGGATATCTTTCTAATTTATCTAAAAAAGTTGAAATTTGAGCTCCACCAACTCCTAAATTTATTGTTTCTAAAATATCATTTTTACTTATTCCGTACCTTGAAATCATTTCATCATTTATTTGAATATTTAAATAATACCCCGAATTTACCTTATCAGAAGATACTGATAAAGTTCCCTGATAACTTCTAAGTTTCTGTTCTATATGTTTTGCAGTTTCTTCTAATATTTTATGGTCATTCCCATAAAGTTTTATCCCAAGTGGTGTTCTAATCCCAGTTAAAAGCATATCAATTCGCCCTCTAATTGGGTATGTCCATGAGTTTATAAGTCCATTTACTTGAAGTTTTTCATTCATCTCTTCCATGAGCTTTTTATAAGTCATCCCTTCTCGCCATTGTGATTCTGGTTTGAAAGTAATAATTGTTTCAATCATAGCAAGTGGTGCTGGATCTGTGGCACTTAAAGCTCGTCCAACTTTTGCAAAAGCTGTTTGTACTTCAGGAAATGATTTTATAATTAAATCTGTTTTTTGTGCTAACTCTTTTGCCATATCAATACTTATTCCATAGGGAGTTACTGGCATATACATAAAGGTTTGTTCATTCATCATTGGCATAAATTCCCAATTTTGTTTTTGATAAACACTAAATGCAAAAATAATTATTCCAACGTAAATAACAACTATTAAATATCTTAATTTTAAAGCCATTTTCAGAAGTGGCGAATAAATGTTTATAAAAAATTTATTTAGGATATTTTTATCTTCAGCCATGATTTTCCCACGAATTAAAAAAATCATTAAAATTGGAACTAGGGTAATAGATAAAATTGCTCCCGTCATCATGGCAAAAGATTTAGTAAATGCTAAAGGAGTAAATAATCTTCCTTCTTGACCAGTAAGTGCAAAAATAGGGAAAAATGAAACCACAACCAAAATTAATGCAAAGAAAATAGGGCGACCAACTTGTTTTGCTGATTTTATGATTATTTCAATTCTCTCTTCTTTTGAAATATTCTCTTTTCCTTGCAAATATTTGTGGGCATTTTCAACCATTACAATTGTAGCATCAACCATTGCTCCAATTGCTATTGCGATTCCTCCTAAACTCATAATATTTGAGCCAATTCCAAAAGCTTTCATTAGTAAAAAACTAATAAGTACAGTAATTGGTAAAGTAATGATAATAATCAAAGCAGATCTAAAATGAAATAAAAATAGCGTTGCAATAATAGCCACGATAATAGACTCTTCAATCAAAGTATTTTTTAAAGTATCAATTGCTTTATCGATAAGAGAACTTCTATCATAAACTTCAACTACTTCCACATCGGGAACTTTTAATGTGGCTAATTTCTCTTTTACAGCCTTTATAACAGCATAAGGATTTTCTCCATGTCGAACTATTACAATACCTCCAATCGTCTCACCTTGACCATTTAAATCAACCATACCACGTCTTGCACTTGATGTTATATTAACCTCAGCTATATCTTTTATTTTTAGTGGGATATTATTTGAAGTTTTAATAGTAATATTTTCAATATCACTTAGAGATTTTAAGTAACCTCGAGCTGTGATTATATGTTCATAACCATTTTCTAAAATGATTCTTCCACCTATATCACTATTGTTTGCTTGGATAATATCTTTTATTTCATTTATATTTAAATCATATTGAACTAATTTATCTTGATTTAAAGTGATTTCATAGTTTTTTACATACCCACCAATTGAGGCTATTTCACTAACTCCATCAACACCTAAAAGTGCATATTTAAAATAATAATCTTGTAAAGTTCGTAACTCATCTAAACTTTTTGTATTTGATTTTAAAGCATATTCATATGCCCAACCAACACCTGTAGCATCAGGTCCCAGTTGAACAGTTGCACCTGTTGGGAATGTTCCTTGTAAAGTTGAAAGTTGCTCTAAAACTCTACTTCTTGAATCATAAATATCAGTTCCGTCTTTAAATATTATATAAATCATTGCTGTTGAAAAAGAGGTCATCGCTCGAACTGTTTGTATATTTGGCAAACTCATCAAATTTGAGATTAAAGGATAAGATATTTGTTCTTCTATTGTTTTTGGACTTTGTCCACTCCATTCAACTTGAATAATAACTTGAGGAGGTGACAAATCGGGTAGGGCGTCTAAATTTGTATTTTTAACAGCCCAAAATGAAGCAACAGTTAAAATTAAAATTGAAAAAAGTACTAGAAATTTATTTCTTATACTATATGAAATTATACTTTCTACCATAATTACCAATCCTCTTTATCTGATTCATAAAGTGCATTTGTAACTGCATCTGAATCAAGTAAGAATAGGGCGTTATTTATAACCTCATCATTTTCATTTAAGCCACCTAATATTTCATATTTATTTGAAGAGATTCTTTTTGCTTCTATTTTTATAGGCTCAAATTCACCATTCTGCATAGGTTTGAAAACATAAAATTTATCTGCTTTTTTTAGAACTGCTGTTTTTGGAAGAGTTAACATAAGGTCTTTTTTAACATTTATATCAACTTTCCCAAACATACTTGGAACCAACTTTAAACCCTCATTTTCAAGGATAAATCTCACATCAACTGTTTTAGTTTTTTCATCAAAAATAGGGTAAATAAAATCAACTTTTGATTTTATCTTTTGATTTATTCCATCTATATTTATTAAAGCCTCACCATTTTTTTTTATAAACTCTAAATCACTTTGATAAACCGAAGCTACAAACCAGATTTTGTCTAAACTAGCCATTTGTAAAAGCAAATTTCCTTTAGTTATAGCACTTGATTGGTTTATGTTCTTTTCCATCAATAAACCATTTATTGGAGAAGTTACAACTAAACCATTTGAATTCATTTTTCCATCTTTTATTTTTTGTTGTTCGCTTTTTGAAATATCTAAATTATCAAGTCTTGAAAAAGTACTTTGGTAAATATTTTGATTAAAATTCTTAGCCACTTGCAGTTCATTTTGGATACTTAAAAGTTCTTGCGAATATACAGAATATAAAGGTTCACCTTTTTTTATAGTCATATATTTTTTATTTGCATTTAGTTTTGTAATATACCCATCAAATCTACTTACAACATCAGTTAAAGATGATTCATCTATTTTTGTAAGTCCATAAAAACTTTTATTTATAGATACTTCTTCTTTTACTACTTTTGTAATCTTTTTATTAAATAACTGTTTTGCATCTAAAATCTGCGCTTGTAAAAAACCACTAAAAAGTAGGGTACTTAATATCAATATTTTAATCATTTTAAACCTTTATTTGTAAAGTAGATAAGTTGTGAATAACTCTCATAATATTTTAATGCTTCATCTAAAGCTTTTGTTTCATAGGTAATTAACTCATTTAGATTATTTATACTTTCTTCTGGTTTTACCATATCGAAGCTATTATAATTTTCTATATTTGTTTGGATTTTTTGTTTTAGTGGAATTATCTCTTTTTGGATGAGTCTGTAATTTCTAGCACTTTGATTTAGATTGTTTAAATAAATATTTGTTTGCAAAGATAAATTATGCATAAAACTATCTAATTTATCGTTTGTTTCATTTGAGTTTAGTTTAGCTTTTAAAGCATTTATATTTTCAGTTTTATATAAAGGAAGTGGTATTCCTACCGTTACATTTCCATAATCTTGTTCAGCATTTTGCATGTATTCCAGACTTAAAGTTACATTTGAATATTTTTTTGCTTCTTCTAAACTTGCCATTTCTTTGTATTTTGAACTATCTTCTTCTAAAGTTTTTACTTTTGGATGAGTGCTTATAAGTTCTTGATTTATAGAAGCTTTATTTATCTCTTTTATATCAAGATTTTCATCTATAGTTTGAACCTTTTCATAACTTATTAGTTCTAAATTTAGGTACAAATTATCTATCATTGTTTTTAAATTATCAAGTTCAAGTTTCAAATCCAAATATGATACTTTTGTATTTAAAACTTCATTTAAAGAGGCTTTTTGATATTTATATAAAGAACTATATAACTCTTCAAGTTTTTCTATATTTTTTAAATAGTTTTCTATTAGTTTATATCGTTTTTCTAAAATCAAAATATTATATGAATACTCATAGATTTTTGATTCAAGTTCAAGTTTTTTATCTTCTAAGTCAAACAGTTTTATATTTCTATCTTTTCTAGCAATATTTTCTTCAATATCAAGAGTTCTTCCAATAGGAATAACTTGTGAAAGTTCAACTCCATACTCTTTTTGATTTGATAATGGTTTATTTAATCCAATGTTATTTACTTTAAAAGCAAGCATTGGATTTTCCCAATTCTTAGAAACTTTTATCTGTTCATCTGCTACTTTTATTGATTTATTTAAACTTTTTAAATCATAGTTTTTTTCAAAACTATTTTTTACTAGCTCATCTATTGTTTCAGCACTCAGTAGTGAACTAGCAAGAAATGAGCTTAGTAATATTCTTAACATTATAAATTCACGCTACCTTTAATAGTATGAACAACTCCGTCATCTGTTTTAAATTTTAGTTGATATTGCCAAGTTCCACTCATTGGAAGATTTATATTCATTTTATAAACTCCATTAACTAAAGTTGCATTATCTTCTGATTCCATATAAGGCATTCCTGGCATTTCAGGCATAAAAAATTTTGCTTTTACTTTTACAGATTCTACAATTTTTGAATCTTTTGATAATGTAATCAGTAGTTCATTACTTCCAACAACTAAAGCTTTTGATGATTTTAATGTTACTTCGTATCCATCCTTTTCACCATTTTGCTCTAAAACTTGAGCATTTAAAAAGGTAAATGTAAGAAAAAACCCTAAAATTATTTTGATTATATTTTGCATTGATATACTCCTAAGATATTAAATTAAGAGTATTTTATTTCTTTTATGAGGAGTTTATGTGTAGAAACTAAAAAATTAAAGTAAAAGTTGTTCCTTGATTTATCTTTGAATCAACCGTAATTTTTATTTTGTAAAAACTACAAATATGACTTACTATATTTAAACCTATTCCAAAACCACCTTGTTCATTTGTAGCTCTAAAATATCGTTTATAAATATCATTTATTTTGTCTTTTTCTATTCCTATTCCAGAATCCGATATTTTTAATATATTATTTTTAAGTGAAATATCTATTGTTCCAGATATTTTATTGTATTTTATTGCATTTGAAACTAGATTATTAAAGATTCTAATAAAATCATCCTTATTAATTTTATAATCAAAATCTTCTATTTTTTTACTTATAATAATTTTCTTTTTTGATGAAATAAGTTCTAAATATTGCATTTGTTCATTTATCAAATCTTTCAAATTAAACTCTTGAATATTTTTAATTGGCTCTTTATTTTCTAAAAATAAATATGTTAAATCATTATAAATTTCAGAAATTCTTCTTGCACTTATTTTTACTCTTTCTATTTGTTTTTCACTTAAATTTTCATTTTCAGTTGACATTAGAATAGCACTTATAGGCGTGTTTAATTCGTGAGTTGTGTCTTTTATAAAGTTGTTAAGTTTTAATCTTTCATCTTTTATTGGTTTTAAAAATAACTTCGCTAAATAGAATCCAATAATTGCAATAATTAAATAAATAACAAAAAATAAACCTATAATATTTAGTTTTAATTCTTCAATTTTTTTAAAATACATATTCTCTTTTAAAGCAATATAATATATATCTAAATGCCCTAAAACTGAATCATCAACTAAAATAAAACTATTTTTTGTATCAATAATCTTTTTTGAGAAATCAATATTTTCATCAAGATTTCCAAATATTTTATTTTCATTTTTATCATAAAATGAGATTTTATAATCTTTTTTTTCGAGTAATTCATCTTTATTAAACGTATTCCCTTTCATGTGAGAAAGTATAATTTGAGATGAGATTTTTGAGACTTCATTTTGCATATTTGATTTAGTTAAATCGTAATAAAGAATTTTTTCATTCTGATAATAAAGAATTGCAATAAATGCCATTAAGATAAAAGAAGAACCTAGATACAATAATAAAAATCTATAATATGTGCTTTTTTCACTGCTTGTTAAATCGATAACCAACTCCTCTTAAATTTATTATATATTCATCTCCTAATATCTTCCGAAGATTCTTAATATATGTTCTAATTGTTGATGAAATAGGTGTTTCTTCATAAGCCCAAACATTTAAACTAAGTTCATTAATACTTACTACTTTAGTGTTATTATTAATTAAATATTCTAAAACTTCACACTCTTTTTTGGTTATGTGTATATGATTTTGTTCTTTTTCAATCATAAGATTTTTTTTATCTAAAAATATATCTTTCGATATTTCAATTAAGTTATTTGGATTTATCTGAAAGAGTCGTTTGATATTATTTATTCTAATATCTAACTCTTTTAGTTCAAAAGGTTTTTTAATATAGTCATCACAACCAGATTTAAATCCTTTTTCAATATCACTTATTTGATTTAAAGAAGTTAAAAATATGGCTGGAGTATAAATCTCTTTTTGTCTTAACTCTTTTAATAGTTCAAAACCATTAAGAATAGGAACATTTACATCTAAAAGTAATAAATCAAATTTTTGACTGTATACTAAATCTTGTGCTTCTAATCCAGTAAAAACTGAGATAACTTCATATTTTTGAGAAATCAAATGTTCTTCTATAATTTCATTAAGTATTAAATCATCTTCTAATAATAATATTTTCATAATAATCCTTGAAAAATTATAACATAAAAAAAGAAATTGTTTTTGATTATTTTTTGTATAAAAAGGAAGTAGTGATTTAAAAAAACACTACTTTTTTAGATTAGAATTGTCTTCTAGGTTTTTCAGCTCTAGGTTGTGCTTCATTAACTCTTAAAGTTCTACCTTCGCTTTCGTTACCGTTTAAAGCTTCGATTGCTTTAGTTCCAGCTGCTGAGTCTTCCATTTCAATGAAACCAAATCCTTTAGATTTTCCTGTTTCTCTGTCCATGATAACTTTTGCACTTTTTACTGCACCAAACTTTGTGAAAACTTCTTCTAACTCTTTATCATTCATTCTATATGATAAATTACCTACATAAATATTCATCTATTCTGTCCTTTGTAAATGTGTACTTATTATGCCAGATTATTATTAAATAATCAAGTATTTTGGAAATTTCTTTTTAAGGCTTCTTTTAGCCTAATAGAAACCTCATTGAAACCTAATATTGCGATAATATCATAAACAGAGGGTGCTTGCGTTCCACCTGTTAAGGCTATTCTTATTGGTTGAAATAGTTGTGGAAATTTTAAGCCAAAATCATGAATAAATGGTTTTGTAATCGCTTCTACATTTTCAACATTGTATAAGTCTTCCTTATTTTTTTCTAACAATTCAAGATATTTTTCTAAGAAATCTTTGGTATCTTCTTTTACAAACTTCTTAACTCCACTTTCTTCATAAGAAGTTGGAATATCCAAAATATCAGTAATAGATTTTTTTAATTCAACAATAGTTTGAGCTCTTTGTTTTGATAAATCTAAAAGTTCTGTTTTTTTAGCATGATGAGATAAATCTAAATCAAAAAACTTTAATTCTTCAATTAATCTATCATTTGAAACTGCTTTTATATATTCAGAGTTTAACCATAAAAGTTTTTCACCATTATATGAAGATGATGATTTATTGATATTTGATGGGTCAAATAGTTCTAGCATCTCCTCCATTGAGAAAATTTCTTGGTCACCATTTGACCAACCAAGTCTTACTAAAAAGTTCAATAATGCTTCTGGTAAATAACCTAGATTTTTATAATCCATAACATCCATTGCACCATCTCTTTTAGATAGTTTTTTACCTGATGGATTATTTATCATTGGAACATGGTAAAACTTTGGAACTTTAAATCCTAAAGCATTATAAACTACAATTTGTTTTGGAGTATTTGATAAGTGGTCATCCCCTCTAATTACATCTGTCATATTCATTAATGCATCATCAATAGCAACAACAAAGTTATAAGTTGGCATTCCATTAGATCTTGCAATTACAAAATCATCAACTTGATTTGCATCAAATTTCATTGAACCTTTTACACCATCTTCAAATTCTATTGACCCACTAACTGGTGCTTTTATTCTAATTACTGGTTCAATTCCTTCTGGAATTTCAGGTAAAACTTTTCCATCTTCTGGTCTCCAAGTTCCATCATATCTTGGATTTTGTTTAGCTGCTTCTTGAGAAGCTCTTAAAACATCAAGTTCATCTTTACTCATATAACATTTATAAGCATTTCCATTTTCTAAAAGTTTGTCAATATAAACTTTATAAATATCTGTTCTTTTTGATTGATAAAATACTTCACCATCATAATTTAATCCAACCCAATCAAATGCACTAATTATTGCTTTCATTGCTTCTTCATTGTTTCTTGCTGTATCTGTATCTTCAATTCTTAATCTAAATTCACCATTTGTTTTTCTAGCCCATAAATAGTTATAAAGTGATGTTCTTAGCCCACCAATATGTAAATATCCTGTTGGACTTGGTGCAAATCTTGTAATTGCCATTAAATTATTTCTCCTCTTCTTTTTTGTTTTGTATATAAAATCCTACGCCTGTTACTATTGCTACAATTGCTATAAACACAAGTAATGAAATTTCAAGAATTCCCATTTGCTTCTTTCTCCTTTAGCTGCCCACAAGCAGCACTAATATCAAGACCTTTTGACTCCCTTATTGTACAAATAACACCTTTTTGGTTTAAAAAGTCTTTAAATTGTAACATACCTTCAACAGTAGGTCTTTCATATGTTGTTCCTGGATATGGATTAAAATAAATAAGATTTACTTTTGCTTGTATTCCATTTAATAAACTAACAAGTTTTTTAGCAGCATCTAGTGAATCATTTTTATTTTTAATTACAAGATATTCAAACATAACTTTCTTTCTTGTATCAACAGGAAATGCTTTAACAGCTTCAATAATTGAAGCAATATTATAAGCTTTATTCATAGGAATAAGCTCACTTCTAAGCTCATCATCAACAGCATGAAGAGAAATAGCTAGTTGTATTCCTAAATCTTTTTCACCTAATTTTTTGATTTTACTTGCAATTCCCGAAGTTGATACTGTTTGTCTTCTTTTACTAATAGCCAAACCGTCAAGTTCAGAGAAAATCTCAACTGCTTTTATAAAATTATCAAAGTTATCAAGTGGTTCACCCATTCCCATATAAACAATATTTAAAGCTTTATTTTCAGCTATATCATTATCTCTTTTTATATTCACTATTTGAGCTATATATTCTCCAACTGTTAGGTTTCGTACAAACCCACCTTTTGCTGTTAGGCAAAAACTACATCCAACTTTACATCCAACTTGAGATGAAACACAAACTGTATATTTTTCACTTCTTACGATGTTTCCATCTTCATCTTTTTTCTTTTCTTTCATTAAAAGTAAAACAGCTTCAACAGTTAAATTGTCTCTTAATTTAAAAAGATATTTTATACTTCCATCGCTACTTTGTTCTTTTTTAATGATTTGCATTACATCTATTGGATAGTTTGCTTTTAAATCTTCTTTTAATTCATTTGGTATATTTTTCATATCATCATAAGAGTTTGCATACTTTTTATAAAGCCAGTTATATACTTGTTTTGCTCTAAATGATGGTTTTAATTTTTCTTTTAATTCATCTAATGTGTAATCATATATAGATGGTATTCCTTCTTTTGCCATTATAATTTGTCCAGTATTTTATTTATTTTATTATATTTTTTTCAAGTAAATATTTTGTTAATTTTTCCATAGCCTCTTTGTGATTTTTTATAAAATCTTCATGGGCATTTTCATTTGTATAATTTGTTATTACGAATATTCCAGCAACTGGAATTTCAAACTCTTTTGCTACACTTAAAATTGAAAAGAATTCCATATTTTCAATTCCAACGCCATATTCATTAAACTCTTTACATAATTTTTCATTCGTTGATATATAGTTTGATGAGTTTACAATTGTGTCATTTCTTGCAAATTTATTTTCTGATTCTAGTACATTATCAAGTGGAGTATAAGCACTTTGTGTTAAAAATCCAAGTTCTATATTTGAAGCTCTTTTTGATTCAACAATATCAAAAACTTTATGGTTACCATAAGATCCTGCACTTCCAACAAAAAGTAAAAAATCTGGTTTATCAAATAGACACATTCGCGTAAGGTTTATGGCACTTTCTATTAAGCCAACCCCAATTGGGTGAGCAAAAACAAATGTTTCATTTCTTCCAGCACATATAATCATTTACACTCCAAAATAAAATTTGGGTTTATAGTTATATTTTGTTCACTACTAATAGGTGCAACAGAGGCCATTGATTTTTGCATACTTGAATATGCCATTTCAGTTCTTGCATAAACTACATTCCCAGTATTTGTTTCAAAAATATTTATTTTTGAAACTTCACATTGTTTTGTAATAGTATTTGATAAAGATTTTGAATAACTATCTATCCAATTTATAGCTTCTAATCTTAAATCATCAAAACTTTTATTTTGTAAATCGTCACTTGTGTTCCATGATACATTTGAAATATTAAGTTTTACATCGTCTGATTTTATATTATCTTTTATTGAAATTAATTTATCCATAAAACTGTTTAAATCTTTTGCATTTTTTGATTCAGCTAAATATCTTAAATTTCCAACATATCCCACAAATTCTTGTTTATTATCATGATATTTGTATTTTGGACTTAATGTAAAACTTCCATTTTTTAGAACTATATCATTTGCTTTTTTTATAAAATCATTAAACTTTTCAATTTCAATATTAACTTTATTTTCATCTTTTTTCTCAATACTAATTGTTATATTTGTTGTTAGTAAATCAGGATTTACAACTTTTGTAAAACTTTTATTAAAATTTAATTCATAAGAAAATGCTAAAATTGGCAAAAGTAGTATTGGTAATAATTTTTTCATTTTATATCCTTACGGGAATATTATTTGCTCTTAAATATCTTTTTAAGTCTATAATATCTATTTCTTTGAAGTGAAAAATTGAAGCAGCTAACGCAGCACTTGCTCCACATTCAAAAGCTTCTTTTATATGTTCCATTGTTCCAGCGCCTCCACTTGCAATTACTGGAATATCCACAAGTTTTGAGATTTGTCCAGTAATATTTAATTCAAATCCAGTTTTTGCACCATCTGTATCCATAGAGGTTAAAAGTATTTCACCAGCACCTCTATTTGTCACTTCTTTTGCCCAAGTTAGTGCATCAAGTCCCGTATCTTCTCTCCCACCTTTTACAAAAACATGGTATGAACCGTCAGCAACTCTTTTTACATCAATAGCTACGACAATACATTGTGAACCAAATCTTTTTGAGCTTTCATTTATTAAATTTGGATTTGAAACAGCTGAAGAATTAATAGAAACTTTGTCACAACCAACATTAAGTAGGGCATAAATATCTTCTAGTTTTCGAATTCCTCCACCAACAGTTAAAGGAATAAAAACTTCTTGAGCAACTTTTTTTACAATATCAACAATAGTTCCTCTATTTTCATGACTAGCTGTAATATCTAAAAAAGTTAGTTCATCAGCTCCCTCAGCGTTATATCGTTTTGCTACTTCAACAGGATCACCTGCATCTCTTAGCCCAACAAAATTTACACCTTTTACTACTCTTCCATTATCAACATCTAAACACGGTATTATTCTTTTTGCAAAACTACTCAAATATAATCCTTCTTAATAACTAAATATTATCTTATCTAATTGTAAGTTAAAAGCAGATATACTCCTTGCAATTATGGAAAAAGTAAAAGCAAAAAAGAAATACGGACAAAACTTTTTAAGAGATACAACTATTTTGGATAAAATCATCCAATCGATGCCCAACAACAATAATTATATGGTTGAAATTGGGCCTGGATTAGGTGATTTGACCAAAAATTTAGTCAAGTACAAAGATATGACTGCTTATGAAGTTGATACTGATTTAATTAGTATCTTAAAGTCTAAGTTCGCAATACAAATAGAAGAGGGTAAACTAAAACTGATTCACACAGATGTTTTAGTGGCTTGGGATAAGCAAAAAACCTTATATGATGGTAAATATGACTTAATTGCAAATTTACCATACTATATTGCAACAAACATTATATTAAGAGCATTTGAAGATAAAAATTGTGAACACATTATTGTAATGGTTCAAAAAGAGGTAGCAG
>Ga0172378_10001290_pt1 | contig 23056 bp, 16 predicted proteins | sample GrowelOW332metaG_FD_119755 | JGI IMG/M metagenome (GOLD analysis project Ga0172378, IMG submission 119755) | Groundwater microbial communities from an aquifer near a municipal landfill in Southern Ontario, Canada - Pumphouse #3_1 metaG | ecosystem: Environmental > Aquatic > Deep subsurface >... | reverse complement strand
CTGCACGCCGTAACTGCGGACCAATGAGTCCACATTATCAATATAGTTTTCGGTCTGCAAGTCGAATACGTGCAGAATGTTCCGTTGCTTGGCCCATAAGCGGTATTGGGCATCTACATACTGATAGGGAGGGATATTGTTGCGCGCCCAGTAGTACAGCGACTGTGTCTTGTGGGGATAGTTCACAAAGCTGTTCCCGTCATAAAGGCTGATTTGCGCCGTAGTGCGAATGCCCAGCCGTCCGTCGGGAGTGAAGAAAAGCCCTTCTGTTCGATTGTCAGGAAGCCCGTCCTGGGCAGTGATGTTCCTGAAAGAATAATCGGTCTGCGCCATGGCGGCCAAATGGCACGCAAGAGTACAAATATAAATAAATGCTATCGCAACTTTCTGTATTTTCATGCTACCAGGTATAAAGGTCAGGCAAAAATAAGTAATATTGAGTATATTTACGAACCGGGAATGCAAAAAGCTCAATGGGTAAAGAAAAAAAATGCCTGATACGCATTGACTGATATGTTATAGACCTGAAATAATGATAAAATTAATCCGGTCAATTAAGGAAATGAAGACTACCATTCGTATAACAGCACAAAAAGCATTTGTATATGAAATACGTAAATATCTTGTTCATGTCTTTATCTGTCGGTCTTGCATCATGCCACAGAGAACATTCCTCCAATGCAGAAAAGGACTTTTCTCCGTTGGACAGTATGGTAACCTGCTGGATAGAACGCAACTACTATCCGGGAGCGTCTATCGCCATTGCCGACAAGGACACCGTTCTTTTCGAGAAATATTATGGTACTTATACGAAAGATACGGAAGTCTATGTCGCTTCGGCGGGCAAGTGGCTTACGGCAGCAACCGTTGCAGCCGTGGTGGAGCATACTTCCCTGTCATGGGACGACCCTGTAGAAAAGTGGATTCCCCAATTTGAGGGGGGAGCAATGGCGGATATTACATTGCGGCAACTATTGTCGCATACATCCGGTATCCCTGCCTATCACAGACTTCCGAAAAGAGATACCTATAACAGGCTGGACAGTGCCGTTCTGGACATTCTTCCGTTGGATACCCTCTTTGCGCCGGGCACCCGGTTCCAATACGGAGGATTGTCCATGCAAGTAGCGGGGCGTATGGCTGAAATAGCGGGTAATACCGATTTTGAAACGCTATTCAAGCAATACATAGCAGCCCCTCTTGGAATGCAGCATACCCATTATACTCCGGTTGATTTGGCAGAAGGCCACAGCCCGATGCTGGCAGGAGGATTGCGAACCACTCTTTCTGATTATATGCGCTTTTTAAATATGATTTTCCACAATGGGATGTATGCGGACAGACGGATTTTGTCGGCAGAATCAGTCAGTGAAATGCAGAGAGACCAAGTAAGCGATGCACACATCAACGCCGGTGAATATGTGGAAAAGGCTATTGGCAGTAAGCACACAGGCATTTACGGACTGGGGGAATGGAGAGAGAAAATCGATGCGGCCGGCGTTGCCTATCAGATAAGCAGTCCCGGTTGGGCAGGCGCTTATCCGTGGATAAACAAAAAGGATGGTGTGTATGGCTTCTTCCTGACTCATGTGGAAGGAAATTCGGCAGCTAAAGATGACTTCTCGCCATTTTACAATGCTCCGGTTTTGAGTGAAACAGTTTCAAAAATCATGGAGAAAGACAATTAATATTTAAACAAATACATGAATATGAAGAAAATTCATCTCACTATTATCTTGCTTTTCCTGTCGATATATGCGGCTGGAAATGACAAGCTGTATCTCCGTATAGGAGGCGATGCTTGTGAAGAATGGCAGGGCGGCGGAACAAAAAAGAATGGAATGCTCCGTCTTCGTGCCGGAGAATCTGCTTCTTACCGTCATCCGGATGGCAAACGCTATCCTAAAGGGTTTCGGGTTTATGATGAAGGCTGTTATGATTTGAGCTCTTACAAAGGCATCCGCATGGAAGTGCTGCTCAAGGATGATAAACCTGTTGACTTTTATGTAGCATATAGAACTCCCACATCGCAACGGATTAATCTGGATGCGGAAGGAAAAGCCCTTGTACGCTTGCAAGGCAAAGGAACACATACGGTGATGTTACCGTGGAATCGGTTCAACATTGATTCGGCACATCGCACGGCTACACTGATGGAAGTAAAAGAAGTGGAGATAGGAGTAAAAGAAGGCTCCGCGGACTTTTCGCATATTGAGGCGGTAGCAGGAAACAGAGTTTCGTTGCAAACCGATGTGTATAGTCGTCCGGTGCAACAAGGGAAACGCGTTGTCTATCATGTCGAAATTGGGAATACAGCCCGGATGGCGCAAAGCATCACACTCAATGTAGAGAAAAAAGGCTGGGAGTCAATGAACGTTTCATTGTCGCAGGAACAGTTTGACCTGCAACCCGGTGAAACGGCTACCTGCCAGGTAACTGTTGAAGACAATGGCAGGATGCCGGAAGGAAGCCGCGAACAACATGTCATTCGTGCCACAGTGAACGGTATGCCTTCGGAGGGAGATGAAATAACACTCACTACTGTTGCCGCATTATCTTTCCCCAATATCGTTCACACTTCGGAGCATTGGGATTCCATCCGTTCCTATGTGAAACATTATGAATGGGCACGTAAGGCAGCCAATGAATATTTGCGCCTTGCAGATAAATGGCAAGTACCCGAATACAGCACCCGTAAAGCCGATAATGAAAGTTTCGGCCCACATTTATTTGCCACGCAGGAAGAATTCGGGTTAATGGCTTGCGGCATCGGTTATCAACTGACCGGAAACAAACTGTATGCGGAAAAGATTACAGCATTTTTACGCAAATTGTCTGACCCTGTCCGGGGGTATCCGGTGACATACCGGGGGTGTCACCAGTCTTTTGTGCAGGAGGGGCACTTCTTTCAGCATATCGCCATGGCTTATGACATGATTCGTCAGGCAGGGACTATTACCGAAAATGATGAACGGCAAATAGAGGAAACATTCCGTCTTTACATTGAAACCGTACAAAGGGATTTGGTAAAGGGAGGAATTAATAACTGGAAATTAAGCGAAATGTGCGGCGCGCTCTATTGTGCGCTGGCTATTCAGGATTGGAAATTGGCAGAAGACATGTTTTACCAGCCAAGTGCGATTGTTGACCATCTGGCGCACGGACTAATGGACGACGGCTGGTGGTATGAATGTTCGTTAGGGTATAACATCTGGTGTACAAGTGAATTTTCACAAGTGGCCATTGCGTTGGAACCATGGGGAATCAATTTCAAAGATATGAGGATTCCCATAGGCACGACCAAATACTACTCTCTGATGCCCGATTACCGTAACGGGACGGGACGTTTCGGCATGAACTTTGACAAGTGGGGACCTCTCACCAAAAATTATGTTTGCCTGAAAGATATGTGGGATGCCATTCCCCGTTTCGCAGATTATCGTGGAATGATGTTTGCCATCAATGACTCTGCGGAAAAATCAGCAGCCGGTTCCGGTTATGATTTGGCCTATTATCTTTTCAAAGACCCGGAATATGCAGCTTTAGTCCGTTTGTCCGACAAGCGCGATTTGCTTTACGCGCTACCCGATATGCCCGACGCATCTTCTTCGTATGTTTCAAATTCGGCAAAAGCAGATAATATAGGCATTGCCATGCTTCGCTCGCAAGCACCCGACCGTCCGCAAAGCGAACAGATACAGGCCGTTTTGCACTATGGTACCCACGGAGGTGCACATGGTCATTTCGACCGTGCTTCATTGCTGCATTTGTCACGCTATGGGCGCAGTTTCTTCAATCCGGAAGTCACATGGTTCGGCTATGCTTCTTATATGTATAAATATTATGTGCAGACCTCTGTTACCAAAAATATGGTCGTAGTAGATGGTAAAATGCAAGAAGCAACCGAAAGCACTTGCCCCCTGTTTTATACCGGAAAGATGATGCAGGCAGCTATGGTGGAAACTAATAGCCGTTGGAGCAATCCGCCTTACGGAGGGATGATATACGGCAACGGAATAACCGATGTATTCAAAGAAAAAGCCGAAGAAGAAGGAAGAAGCATTCCTTATCCCGAAGACGCTCCGCAATATGGAGAAATAACCGGATACACAGAACCTATATTGCAACGCCAACTGATGGTTGTAACCGATGACTATGTATTGTTGGCCGATTACCTGCGGGGAACTCAGGAGCATACGTTTGACTGTATGTATCAAATAAAAGGTTTTCAAGGACTGGAGGCGGATAAAAAACATTTCCTCAGACACGATGACCAGATGAATACGGACCCGTTGGGTTCGGCCCAGTTCATTACTAACTGCGACTGGTGGTCTGCTGCCGGTACTTCTTGCGCCCGCTTCCTCAACAATCGCGACAGCAATCAGGGACATTGTGAACCGGGTATTCTGAAAATGGATGTGTACACAGCTTTCCCTGTAAATAAAGAAATCATGGTCGGCTCTATGGCTGTTAATCAAAATGTAAACAAGCGAATAACCTATGCAATCAAAGCTGACGGCAAGATACTTAATGAAGGGAAAACCGGAGCTTGGATCCTTGGTGCTGTTGATATTGACCAACCACTGAACCACGTCAGTGAACTTGTACTCGAATTATCTTCATCTCCTTCTCGTAACGCTTCCCTTTTCTGGGGAAATGCCCGTATATTATTGGAAGACGGTAAAGAAATCTTCTTGTCTGAACTCCCTGTAAGAAAAATGAACGTGAAGCAGCCTCAGAAAGAAGGATGCGACTATCAAGGCGGCTCCGTTATCATTGGTGGAAAGCCACAGCCGTATGCTTTACCAGCTAATCCGGAGGATGTCAATCAAAAATCAATTATTGCAATAGACTTGTCCGGGATAAAGGCTGTCGCTTTCCGCTCACGGTTAGGAAGTGATTATCCGCTTGGCGATGAATCGCAACACCGAAAGACCTATGCCATTCGCAGTAAAGGAAAGGAAGCTGCTTTCCTGAATATCATAGAACCTTACGACAAAGAGCCGGCAGTAATCTCGGTGAATGCAATTTCGGATAATGAAGTCGAAGTTTTACTGGTTGATGGTAGAACACAACGGATACATATTGAAGGGTTGTCTTCGGACAAATGCTCTGTTAGTATTGAAGAGAAGAAAAACGGCAAAGTCATCAGAAGGGAAGAATGTAGCTGTTCATTGTCAGCAAAAAATATAGAATAAGATTATATGATGAAGCAATATTGTTTTTTTGTAGTCACATGGATATTACTCTGCATCGGTGTGTCCCCGGTGCAAGCGGCAGAATGGCAATGGTCTTTGCCGTTGGAGGAAGTTGTTTCGCATGAAACGAATAAGAATCCACAGGCTTTTTTGTGGATTCCGTCCAGTTGCAATCAAGTTAAAGCGGTGATGTTGGGTAAGCACAACATGTCGGAAGAGACTCTGTTTGAACATCCACTTTTCAGAAAAGAAATGGAAAGGCTGGGAATAGCACTTGTCTGGATAACTCCGGGAATTGATACTAATTGGGATGTAACAAAAGGCACCCAGCAAGTATTTGACAAGATGATGAAAGACCTCGCTGAGATTTCCGGCTATTCAGAATTGGAATTTGTACCCATCGTTCCCATTGGGCATTCGGCCATGGCAACTTATCCATGGAACTTTGCGGCATGGAATCCGGAACGCACATTGGCTGTCATTTCATTGCATGGAGACGCACCGCGTACCAACATGACAGGTTATGGAGGGCCTAACATCGAATGGGGAAAAAGGACTATCGACGGTATTCCGGGTCTGATGATTGAAGGCGAATATGAATGGGCGGAGGATAGGGTGAACCCGGCTTTGGCATTTCGTCTGATGTACCCCAACAGTTGTGTGTCTTTTTACTGCGATGTGGAACATGGACATTTTGATGTGTCGGATGAATTAATCTCATATATAACATTATTTTTGGAAAAAGCAATCCAATACCGTTTTCCTAAAGGAAATCTTCCTTTGGACGGTACTGTTCCTTTGCAAAAACTGAATCCGCAAGACGGATGGCTGTGTGCTCGTTGGCATCCCGGAAATGATAAAAGAATTTCATCTGCACCCTATGCTCAGTATCGAGGGGACAAGCATGATGCTTTTTGGTATTTTGATGAAGAAATTGCACATGAGACAGAACGGCGATATGTTGCGTCGGCCGGAAAGAAAGAACAATATATAGGATTTGTACAGCAGGATAAATTACTATCATTCAATCCCCGGTCTCATGCAAGAATATCAGGTCGCTTTATTCCGGGAGCAGACGGGGTTACTTTTCATTTGCAGGCCGCTTACACCGACACGCTTCGCCGTGTTTTGTCGGATGTGCATTCCAAAACTCCGATCCGGTTATCCCGGATATGTGGTCCAGTGGAACAAATAAATGACTCGACATTCCGTATAAGTTTTTATCGGATGGGAATGGACAGTCCTAAACGCAGTAATGATATCTGGCTTTCTGCTGAGGCTAAAGGAGATAAATGGTATAAGGGTACCGTGCAACAGTTCAACATGAAAATTCCTCATCGGAATACGAAAGGGAAACGGCAATGCATTCTTTTTCCCGGACTGCCTGATGTAAGTTCCGAGACTCAATCTTTATCACTTTCTGCTACCTCTGATTGCGGTTTGCCCGTTTTTTATTATGTGAAAGAGGGACCTGCAGAAATTAAAGATGGAAAGCTTCTGTTTACTCCAATTCCTCCGCGTGCTAAATATCCATTGAAGGTGACGGTTGTGGCCTGGCAATACGGATTGACCGACAAAGTGCAAACGGCAGAACCTGTAGAACGTCATTTTTATATTAAGAAATAAACTTTAAAGAGTATGTATTATGAATAAGAGAATTTTAATATTAGCAATTGTTGTATTTATTGCATTTCCCATAGTAGCCCAAGTGATAAATGTTAAGAAAGAAGCAGAACCTTTTAAGCATTATTGGAGCGTGGGTGTGGGAGCAGGACGTGTTAACGAAGGATTACGCGCAGGCTGGCTGGAGCATTTAAAATTGGCAAAGGAACATTGCGGCTTCCAGTATGTAAGAATGCATGATTTGTTTAATGATGATATGTTTGTCTATTTTGAGAAAAAGGATGGTCGGGTTGTTTATAACTGGCAATATGTAGATGAAGTATATGACCGTATGTTGGCATTAGGAGTGAAACCTTTTGTGGAGTTGTCCTTCTTTCCGACCGGTATAGCAGCAAAGAACAGCAAAACACAGATGTGGTATAAAAATAAGATTTCGGTAGACCGTAACAATTTCGGTAAATGGCATCAACTTATAAAAGCCTTTGCACAACATGTTGTTGAACGTTATGGTATTAATGAAGTTCTTACTTGGTATTTTGAAGTATGGAATGAACCGAATCTGACTGGAACCGGAGGATTCTTTCATGGGACAAAAAGTGATTATTTCCGATTATATAAGGAGACCGTTACTGCTATAAAATCAATAGATGAGAGATTGAAAGTCGGAGGTCCGGCAACCAGTAATTTTATAGCGGATCATAGACACGATGGGGAAATATTGGATCATAGTCAATCTAGATTTTATGCTCAGGAAGAAATCAATAAGCAGCAATGGAAAGGCGTTTGGATAGAAGACTTCCTTCATTATTGTGAAAAAGAGAATCTTCCGGTGGATTTTATATCTACGCATCCTTATCCGACAGATTATGCACTTGATCCGGAAACAGGTCGTAGCAAAGATGCTATCCGGTATGTATATTCTTTGAAAGATGACATTCAATGGTTGCGTCGGCAGTTGGCTGATAGTAAATATCCTAAAGCTGAAATTCATTTGACGGAATGGAGTACCAGCCCGAATAGTCGTGACCGTATGCATGATATTCTGCCGCCAGCAGCTTATATTATCAAAGCTAATTTGGATTGTATAGGTTTAGCGAATTCATTGATGTATTGGACTTTTACAGATGTTTTTGAAGAAAAAGGAGGAGGAGAGGAAATATTCCATGGCGGTTTTGGCATGATTAATTTTCAAGGATTGGTTAAGCCTTCATTTCATGCTTATCGTATGTTGAATCAATTAGGAGATGAAAAGATATATTATAAGGATCCTCTTTTTGTCAGCCGCTCGTCAAAAACAGGAAAACTTTCTGCCATAGCTTTTAATTATCCGGAAGAGTATGAGCAAAAGGTGCCGTCCGCGCGAAATTTCACCAATTATATGAATGCTTCTTCTAAAAAATTGGACATCGTGTTGGAAGGGATGAATCCGAATGCCCGTTTTGAAATTGAGATTTTGGATAAAATGAATGGTAATGTGTATGATGCTTATTTAAATATAGGTGCTCCTCACTCTCCCGGTATTCAGGAGATAGAATTTCTGAAGCAAAAGGCTTGGGGTACTATGAAAGAAATGGTTAAAGCCGATAATGATGGAAGATTAATGTTAAAACGTGATATAGCTCCGTGGAGTTGCATTTTGATTCGTGAACTGTGATGGATTATACGTATGATTATCATATTCCTGTAGGACTTCGTACCACGTTAAAGCTCGATGCCAAGCATCCTGAACGCAGTGTACGGCGTGTGGGTACCGAATTAAAGTTTACGACTTCGTAAGGAGATGTGATAGAGCCGTTGTACAACATTCATCGTCAGCGTTATGTGGTATATTGGAATTTGGAGAAAGAATAAGTGTTTAGAATATGAAGAAAATATTAATATCCTTAGCTTGTTTTTGGATTGGTTTGATGTCAGCCTATTCTCAAAAACAAGTGGAGGTGAAAATAGATCCCAATCATGTGGAAAATCGTATAAATGATAAAATTTATGGTTTTCTATTAGAACATCTATATCATTCAGTCAGCAATGGTATATGGGGAGAGAATGTTTGGAATCGTAGTTTTGAGGAACTGTTGGCTTATGGTAATTGGGAAATCAGCAGTTCTGGAGAAGTGATGTTGGATGCTATGGAACAATCTATTGCCGACTTTCGTATTTTCAGGGGAAAAGACTATGAAATAACTTTGGATGTGAAAAGACAGGCGGGGGATGGAGCCATTTTAATAGGTGTTCGGGATCAGCATAGAGAGCGGATGTTGACTAACCGTGTTTATTGGTATTTAGGGTCAGAAAATAATACTGTTCATAAATTAGAGTCAAATACAGGTTGGATTTGGCACACTCCAAAGGTGAAGACTACAGTTACTGATGTCTGTCCGGGAGCACTGGTGATAGGTAAATGGGTACAAATACGGATACGGTGTGAGGAGAATCATTTAACAGGGTGGATAAATGGAGCTAAAATATTGGATCGTATTATAGATGATTGCCCGATGGAAGGAGCTGTGACGCTGGGAGGAGAACATTGCCAGGTGGCGTTTCGAAATATAAAAATAACGTCATTGGATGGAAATGATGTGAAAGTGAATCTTAATCCTGTACGTCATTGGTATGGAGTAGGTGAAGGAACTGTAGCTGCTGTGAATTCAGATGCGTTGAATCAGAATATAGCCATGCGGATTCATTCTTTAGGGCGGTTTGCTGGAGTGGAGCAACCTCAAAATTATAGTATTCGTAAAAGTGATTTATTAAAAGGTTCTATTTATTTAAAGGGGACTGTAGATAAAGTGTATGTTCAGTTGTTAGATGGAAAAAAAATACTAAGTGAACAATTATTGCAGAATATCACAGATACATGGAAAGAATATTTAGTGGAGCTTCCTTCTGATAAAGATGTTTCTTTGGCAACTTTGCGCATTTTCGTAAAAGAACCGGGTAATTTATTTATAGATCAAGTAAGCCTTATGCATCAGTCATCTATTGAGAATCAGGGATTCAGAGTTGAACTGACAAATGCGGTTGCTGCATTGAAACCCACGATTTTGCGTTGGCCTGGAGGTAGTTTCTCAGAACAGTACCATTTTGAAAATGGCTTAGGCAAGCAATCGGAACGGAAAGGAATATTACGTTGGGATGATTTTGATCCGTTGAGCTTTGGTACAGATGAATTTATGGCTTTTTGTAAAAAAGTAGGAGCAGAACCTCAGATTGTGGTTCCTATTGGATATCATAATTACGCTGGATATATGCCTGATAAGGATGGCAGACAGGATTGGTTACAAAGAGCTTTGGATTGGATGGAATATTGCAACGGAGATGCCGAAACTACCAAATGGGGTAAAAAACGTGCGGAGAACGGGTATCCCGAGCCGTATAATGTGAAATATTGGGAAATAGATAATGAGGTCTGGAAGATGGATCCCAAATTGTATGCAGAAATAACTCGTCTTTTTTCAATAGAGATGAAAAAGCAGGATCCTTCCATAAAAATAATAGGTTGTGGGTGTGGACGATTAGGGCGTGAAGGAATAGGCCTGGATTCTATTATGATTCATAATGTTGCCGGTTATATTGATTATATTAGTCCTCATTATTATCAGATGTTGGATAGATATGGTAATGAGGGGGTGGAAGAATATGGGTGTTATTTGGATAAATTATCCTCTTGGATTGCCGAGTCTGGAAATCCTGCTATGAAAATTTATCTTTCAGAATGGAACTTGGATGGAATAGACATGCGTACCGGACTTTTTACTGGAGGTTTCTTGAATAGGTTGGAAGCCACTCCGGGAGTAGAGATGGCTGCTCCGGCCTTGTTTTTGAGGCATACTTCTGCCACAGGCTGGAATAATGCTTTTATTAACTTCGATCAGAATGGTTGGTTTCCAGCTCCTAATTATGTTGTGATGAAATTATGGCGGGATCATTTTCAGCCTAATCGGATAGCGGTATATGGAGATGTAAAAGAATTGAATATTATTGCTACAACATCGGATAATAAGAAGGAAACCTGTTTGAAAATTGTCAATCCTACCGGACAACCTGTCGTGATGAAAATCAGAAACGGGATGAATTTTGGTATGCCTGTTTGGAAAGTAATACATACACCATCTTTATTAAATAGTAATTCAATGTCAAACCCAGATAAAATAAAAGTTGAAAATCGGGAGGTGATGATTGATAATAAAGATATTATTATAGCGGTACCAGCTTTTTCGGCATCTGTTTTGGTCATGCGGAAAGAGTAATTATTATTTTTTTGAGTGTAACAAAATTATTATGAAAAAAATAGTACTCATAGCATATGCGTTGACCTGTACGGCTTCGCTTTATGCAGGTAATTCTAAAGAATTGAAATTGATGTCCCCGGAGGGAGTTCATGAAGTTATGTTCAGGCAGGAGAAAAATTCTTCTTCGGTAAATGAAATAGTATATCAGGTAAAGTATAGAGGCAGAGAGGTTGTCGGAAGCTCCCGTGCCGGTCTTCAGTTGGATAATCGTACTTGGGAGCTGGCGCTTGCCCGTAAAATTAATCAGGTAAAATGTTGGATGGATAACTTGGAGGTGGATAGTGTAATCTATCAGCCTACTGTCAACAAGTCTTGGCATCCTCTGTATGGAGAACGCAGTACAGTACGTGAGGCGTATAATGAGGCAACCATGTATCTTTCCAAAAAAGACGGTTCCAATTATCGTTTGAATATTGAAGTGCGTGCGTATGATGAAGGCATAGCTTTCCGTTATTTTTTCCCTGAACATCCACAGGCCATTTTTTATAAAGTGGTGGGGGATTTGACTGAATATACATTTTCCCCCGGTGCGGTGGCTTGGGCGGAGCAATGGGCGCAAGCGCCTTTTGAGCACCTTGCCATTAACGATATTAAACAGCCGGTGGAACGTGCTTTGACCGTAGAACTTCCCAACGGGCTATGGGTGGCTTTGACTGATGCCGATGTAGATGACTGGTGTCTTACTAAATTTGTAGCCTCCCCGACTAAACAGAATACACTGACTTCGGTCATGTACAGTCCTGTGGATATTGTCACTTATTACGCTACCTCATGGAAAGTTATCATGGCGGCCGATAAGCCGGGAGAATTGCTGGAGCACAATGATATCATCCAGAATCTGAATCCTCCTTGTGAGATAACCGATACGGATTGGATTAGGCCCGGAAAGATTATGCGTGAAACGACTATTACTACAGAAGGAGCCATAGCCACAATTGATTTCTGTGCCGCCCATCATATTCCTTATATGTTGTTCGACTGGAAATGGTATATGCCTTGTACTTCTCATGACGGAGATGCCACAAAGGTGGTTTCCAAACTGGATATGCCGCGTGTCATCGCATATGGCAAAGAAAAAGGGGTAGGCGTATGGGTATATGTCAATCAGCATGCCCTGATGAAACAGATGCGTGAGCTTTTTCCATTATTGCATGAGTGGGGAGTCGTAGGTGTGAAATCCGGTTTCGTACAGTATGCTAGTCATCGTTGGGCTACTTGGCTACATGATATGGTTCGTCTGGCTGCCGAAAATAAATTGTTGATTAATATTCATGATGAGTTCCGTCCGTCCGGTTTCAGCCGTACTTATCCTAACCTGCTCACTCAGGAGGGGATACGGGGAAATGAGGAATTTCCTGATGCTACGCATAATGTGACATTACCTTTTACTCGTATGATAAATGGTGCAGCCGATTATACAATATGTTATTTTGATAAACGCCTGAAAAACACTCATGCTCATCAATTGGCGGCTTCTCTGGTATTCTACAGCCCATTGCAGACGATTTTCTGGTATGATTCGCCGTCCAACTATCAAGGAGAACCGGAAATAAGATGGTTTGAAAATCTACGGACTGTATTTGATGATACTAAAGTGCTTGAAGGTGCTCCCGGAAAGAATATTATCATGGCGCGTCGTTGTGAAAATGAATGGTTTGTAGGGATGATGACAAATAATGAGGGTTCATCAGAAAATATTAATCTTTCTTTTCTGGATAAAAATCGGACTTATTTGGCTCATATATACACTGACGGAGATGAAAAGGTAAAGACACGTACGCAGGTAAAATGTTCTTATTTGCTTGTTAATGCATCACAGACTATGGCGTTTGATTTGAAACCCAGAGGTGGAGCTGCAATTCATTTTGTGCCTGTAGTTGCTAAAGAGACAAAAGGGTATAAAAAATATAAAGGACAAAGATTATGAAAAAAATAACTTTCATTGAGCTTATTCCCTTAGTTGTTCGTACAATGAATTGAACTAATAAATTAAGATGAAATATCTACTTATTATAATAACTTTATTCTGTGCATCACTGAAAATGAATGCCCAGTATGTGTCAAATGTATGGGTATCCGACCAAAAGGACGGTACATACATTAATCCGATAATTCATGCAGATTATTCCGATCCGGATGTATGCGCGGTAGAAGATGATTTCTATATGACTGCATCAAGCTTTGGTTGCGCCCCCGGTCTTCCTATTCTTCATTCAAAGGATTTGGTGAACTGGAGACTGGCTAATTATGCTCTGAAAGAGATAGAACCTGTGGAGTTTTTCAATGCTCCCCAACATGGAAAAGGAGTATGGGCTCCGTCTATCCGCTATCATAACGGTGAGTTCTTTATTTATTGGGGGGATCCAGATTGGGGAATCTTTATGGTAAAAAGCAAAGATCCGTTGGGAGAATGGGAAAAACCGGTGTTGGTAAAAGCCGGGACAGGAATGATAGACCCTACTCCTTTATGGGATGAAGATGGGAAAGTGTATTTGGTACATGCTTGGGCAGGTAGTCGTGCGGCATTCAATAGCGTCATCACTGTGTGCGAAATGAATGCAGAAGGTACAAAAGTCATCAGTGAACCTGTACTGGTATTTGATGGTAATGATGGCGTAAACCACACTGTTGAAGGACCTAAGTTTTATAAGCGTAATGGATATTATTATATATTGGCTCCTGCCGGTGGGGTTGTTTCCGGTTGGCAGTTGGCACTTCGTTCAAAGAATGTATATGGTCCTTATGAATCAAAAGTCGTAATGACTCAGGGAAAAACAGATATTAACGGTCCTCACCAAGGAGGTTGGGTAGATACCCGTACCGGTGAGTCGTGGTTTATTAATTTTCAAGATAAAGCCATGTATGGCCGTATCCTTCATCTGAATCCGATGAGATGGGTGAACGATTGGCCTGTGATTGGAGATGACAAGGATGGAGATGGTTGTGGAGAGCCTGTTAAACGCTATAAGAAACCCAATGTAGGCAAGGTTTATCCCGTGGAAACTCCTATAGAAAGTGATGAGTTCAATACCCGTAAACTTGGGCTGCAATGGGAATGGCATGCTAATTATCAGGATACTTTCGGCTTTACTTCCGATTTGGGTTTTATTCGTATCTATGGACATATCTTATCAAAGGATTTTATAAATTTTTGGGAAGTCCCTAATCTGTTATTACAAAAATTCCCCGCAGAAGAATTTATGGTAACCACCAAATTGAAAATTTCGGCAAAAGCGGACGGACAACAATCTGGATTAATTGTGATGGGTTGGGATTATGCTTACATCAGTGTGGAGAAAGAAGGAGATAAATTCATTTTGAAGCAGGTCACTTGTAAAGATGCAGAACAACGCAACACCGAAACAGTGGTGCGGCTGGCAGAATTTCCGGCAAGCCGTAAATTTGGAGCCGGACTATATCCTAATTATGAACGGGATATCTATCTGCAAATAAAAGTAAATAAAGGAGGTATCTGTCATTTCGGCTATAGTTTGGATGGGGGAAAATATAAATCGACAGGAATATCCTTTACGGCCCGCCAAGGCAAATGGATAGGAGCTAAAGTAGGGCTATTCAGTACGACACCTTATGGCAAAGAAAGAGGTTGGGTGGATGCTGACTGGTTTCATATTGACAAGTAAAATAAAGAAATTATTATGGATACAAAAAATCTATTAGCAGGTATTGGTTTATGTTTGTTTTCGGCTTGCACCGGGGCAAACAAGGACTTGGATGCGGATAAAGTGCTTGACTATTGTAATTCTCAGGTTCATCGTACATTGACAGAACTTAAAGATGATGGGAATGGTGTAATTGATTACACCATGATGCCACGTAACATTATGGACAGTCTCACCACCTGGCACTGTCGTAAAGTGGATAAGAAAGAATGGTGCGGGGGCTTTTGGCCGGGTATTTTATGGTATGATTATGAATATACGCACGATCCTGAGATAAAGGAAGAAGCAGAAAAGTATACCGCTTCTCTGAAATTCCTTTCTGAAATTCCTGCTTATGACCATGATTTAGGCTTTTTGGTATTTTGTAGTTATGGGAACGGCTATCGTCTGACTAAGAATCCGGGATACAAACAAGTGATTATTAATACGGCTGATTCTTTATCCGTTTTGTTCAATCCACGTGTAGGGACTATGCTTTCATGGCCCCGTAATGTAGAAATGTTCGGTGGGCATAATACCATCATGGATAACATGATTAATTTGGAAATGCTTTTCTGGGCAGCAAAGAATGGTGGTAATCCTTATTTATTTGATATTGCTGTATCTCATGCAGACAAGACCATGAAATATCATTTTCGTCCTGATTATACTTCCTATCATGTAGCTGTCTATGATACTTTGACAGGTGAATTCATCAAAGGAGTTACCCATCAGGGATATGCTGACGATAGTATGTGGGCACGTGGGCAGGCTTGGGCTATTTATGGCTATACGGTAGTCTATCGTGAAACGAAGGATATCCGTTATCTTGATTTTGTACAGAAAGTGACTAATGTCTATTTGAAGAATTTGCCCGAAGATTACGTTCCCTATTGGGATTTCAATGATCCGGCTATTCCCGATGCACCCCGTGATGCTTCGGCTGCATGCGTGGTCGCCTCTGCTTTACTGGAACTTTCCGGATATCTGCCTGCTGAAAAAGGATTGGAATATAAGAATGCTGCCATAAAGATGCTAACCAATCTGAGTTCTGACAAGTATCAATGCGGCAAGAGTAAACCTGCTTTCTTGCTCCATTCTACGGGGCATTGGCCAGTCGGTTCTGAAATAGATGCATCTATTATTTATGCTGATTATTATTATATTGAGGCGTTGATCCGGCTCAAAAAAATGATAGAAAACAAAAATCTTATTGAATAGTCTACCAAACCTATGACAAAATTCTCTGAAAACTGTTAGGAAAGATTTAAGTGGATCTAAAGGATATCATTTTAAGTAAATGGATAAAATAGTCTTGAAATAAATGATACAAGCAAAACTAAAATTGGAAATTATAACAGGATACCTTTTACTGGTGTCCTTTTTTGCATTTATCATCTACCTTGTTTATGAAGAGCGAGAAAAGAAAAGTGCTATGGAGCGACAGGAATTGCATTGGATAGAAGAACAACTGCTAACAAACCAAACTTTTGTCGGGCTACTTAATCTGACTGCCACAGGTGAATTGGTTGCTGGATGGACTCCAAAAGATTATGCTACTTATCAGAAGAAACGTATGGAAGTAACCCGCCTTTTACAAGAACTGAAGATAATGCAAGAAGACTATGAACAACAATTCTGCATAGATTCAGTCTGTATTTTGTTAGTAGAGAAAGAACGGCAAATAGCTACTATTCTCAACCTATTAGGGAATATGCCTGATGTCGGGAAAATTGTCAGGAAGAAAATACCTACCATCATCCAACAAACCCAACACAGAAAACAAGAACAGATGCCACCCCTTGAAACAACTGTACCCCCCTTATCTACAGATAAGAAAGGGCGTGGATTTTGGAGTCTCTTTAGAAAAAAAGAGGTGAAATCGGTTTATGCCCAACAACGGGAAAAGGCAGAGAAAATCAGAACCATGAACACGCAAACGATTCAACCTCCAGTTCTGCTTTATTCTCTTGAAAAAGAAATCAATGATACTACCAGGTTGTATGAGAAAAGACTTTCAGCAGAGATTGATAGCTTAAGGATACAGAACCGGGAATTGAACGGAAAGATAAACTCTTTGATACAAAATTTTGAAAAAAAGAAAACAGAAGTTTTCCGTCAAGAGATACAAACTCAGCAGACTGTCCGTAATCGTTCGTTTCGTTTGATTACAGGAATTGGTATTGGCGCTTTTGTATTGGTTATTATACTCTATATCATCATTCACCAGAATGTAAACCGTCAATACCATTATCACAGAAGGCTGGAAGCATCCAATAAGGAAAATATAGGATTGCTTGCCGCCCGTAAAAACATGATGCTCTTCATCGCCCACGACCTGCGTGCACCGCTGGCCACCATTAAAGGATGTGCCGAACTGATCCCCGGTGAAGAAGAGAAAAGCCGTAAGGATGAGTACGCGGAGAATATCCTCCATTCGTCCGATTACATGGTCGGGTTGGTGAATACGCTGATCGAATTCTATCTGCTGGATACCGGCAGAAACAAACCGAACCCCTCGATTTTCCGGCTGGAAACCCTCTTCAATGAAATCACCCAAAACTATGGTTCACTGGTCCAAAAGAGAAAACTCCGGCTGACCACCGACTTCTCAGGTCTGGATATGGTAGTAAGCGGTGACCGTTCCCGACTCCAGCAAATCCTGAACAACCTGCTTTCCAATGCCATTAAATTCACCCGGCAAGGTGAAATCCGCCTGCAAGCGGAATACCGGAATAAAGAATTGCATTTCTCGGTACAGGACACCGGTACCGGGATGACGGAGGAAGAGATAGGCCGGATATTCACTGCTTTTGAACGGCTGGACAATGCCCGTAATGTTCCCGGTTTCGGATTGGGGCTGGCCATTGCAAGCAGGCTGGTCTCCGGGATGCAGGGAAGCCTTACCGTAAAAAGCAAACCGGGTGAAGGCAGCACATTCGCCGTATTCCTGCCCTTCCCTGAGGCGGATGAATCCACCCGGACGGATGAGACACGCATCGCTATCGATTATCATCTGGATGGAATCAACGTACTGGTCATTGATGACGACCGGATACAACTGAATGTTACCAAAGAAATGTTTAACCGTAACGGAGTGCGGTGCGACTGCTGCCAGACCAGCCGTGAGCTGGTCACCAGGCTACGGTCACAAGAATATGACCTGTTGCTGACGGATATACAAATGCCCGAAACGGACGGTTACGGAATACTGGAACTGCTCCGGGCATCCAATATGGAGAACGCAAAGGCCATCCCCGTCATAGCGGTAACGGCACGGGTGGATGATGACAACGAGTATCTGTCGGGCGGCTTTTCGGGCTGCATCCATAAACCATTCTCTATGGAAGAACTGATAAATACAGTGGCACAGGTGGTAGGGGAAAAAGGTCAAAAGGAGTATGAACCCGACTTTTCACTTATTCTTTCAGGAGAAGACAACAGGCAGGAAATGCTCGGCCTGTTTATCGAAGAGAGCCGGAAAGACCTTGCCGCATTAACCGCTGCCTTAGACCGGCAGAACAAGGAGGCCGCAACCTCCATCCTGCATAAGAACCTGCCCTTATGGGAAACCGTCCGTCTGGATTTCCCCTTGTTCCATTTACGGGAACTGGTGACAGATCATGCGGCAGAGTGGACTGAAGAGCAATACATGGAAATCCGGGATATCATCCGGGCAGTGGAAAAACTGATAGCATACGCTGAAAAAATACGGGAGGAAAGCTTATGAAAACAATCCTGATTATTGAAGATGATATCATATTCAGCCGCAGCATCAGCAACTGGCTGGTGAAGAAAGGGATGAAAACCGAATGCATGGCAACCCTTGCGAATGCCCGCAAAGCCATCGGACAAAAGGAGTTCGACCTGATACTGGCAGACCTGCGTTTGCCGGACGGCAACAGCACCTCGCTCCTGAAATGGATGAATGAGAAGCAATACTTCATCCCTTTCCTGATCATGACCAATTACGGACAGGTGGAGAATGCGGTGGCGGCCATGCAACTCGGAGCGGTCAACTACCTGTGCAAGCCCGTGCACCCGGACAAGCTCCTGGCTCTGATTACGGAGATACTGGATAAAAACGATAACCAACAAGATTTCTACCGGGGTGAAAGTCCCAAAGCCCATGAGATGTACCACCTGATAGAGATGGTTGCCTGTAGTGACATCTCCGTCCTGCTCCGTGGGGCTTCCGGCACCGGGAAAGAACATATCGCAGCAGAGATACATGCCCGGAGCCACCGGAAGAACAAGCCGTATCTGGCTATCGACTGCGGGGCCATTTCCGACGAGCTTGCCGCCTCCGAGTTTTTCGGTCACCAGAAGGGAGCCTTTACCGGTGCGGAAAGCGACAAGGTCGGACTGTTCCGTGCCGTCAACGGAGGGACATTGTTCCTGGACGAGATAGGTAACCTTTCCTATAAGACGCAGATGCTCCTGCTCAGGGCCTTGCAGGAGAAACGCTGCAAGCCGGTAGGTTCCACGAAAGAATACTCTTTTGATATCCGGCTGGTTGCCGCTACCAATGAGAATCTGGAAAAAGCCATCGGAGAAGGACGCTTCCGGGAAGACCTGTTCCACCGGCTCAATGAGTTCACCCTCCGGATTCCCACGCTGGCCGAATGCCGCGAAGACATCCTTCCTCTGGCTTATTTTTTTCTGAAACTCACTTGCGCCAAGGCCCATAAATCGTTTCGTGGCTTTGACCGGCTGGCGGAAGCGGCACTGCTGGAGTATCCCTGGCCGGGGAATATCCGTGAACTGAAGAATGTGATAGGCCGCGCCGTACTCATCTGCCAGGAGCAATGGATTTCCGTTTCGGACCTGAACCTTGAAGTCTTCCTCCCCAAAGAAGAAGAAACGCAACGGACGGAAGAAGAAAAAGAAAAGGCGTTGCTTCTCCAGACCCTTGAAAAGACGGGTGACAACCGTTCCAAGGCGGCCCGGCTGCTCAATGTCAGCCGGACTACCCTATATGAGAAGCTGAGAAAATACCATATCATCGACTGACCGGAGAATAACCCGGAGCAAATGAGGTTTACAAAAGTGTAAGCCGTCCTAACATTCTTGTCAAGGACGGCTTACACTTTTTATTTACACCCGTTTCTATATAAAATTTGTTTATTATTGATTGTCAGCATTTTAAAAAGGTATAGAACTTTAAACGGCAGCAGAGGCATTTCATTTGGCCTACTCCGGTATAAACAAATCAAATGTATGCCGTATGAAATCATTTACAGAATGCCGTATCTTCAACTGTTTGTCTCCGGCTTCAAACCGGGAACAGACAGTTCCCGATGAAGAATTCTCTTCCTCCTATACCGAATATGAACAATACCTGTACGACCTTGCCATCGAGCCGGTTTCTATATCGGAAAGGCTGCGACATCTGCTTCACAGCAAGGTAGAGCTGGTTTCCCTGAAAAAGTTATTCACCCGAACAGGACATTCCCACACGGCAGTAGCCGAATTCTATCTGGACAAATGCCTCCTGTTGGTGGAAGCGGAAATAGAACTGGTCAATTTTGGTGTACAGTACCCCGGAACCGTCGCGACACCTTCCTCTTTTCTTTCACCGCTCCATTGGAAAGGCACGCTGGTCAACCTGATGGAACTGATCTCCTCGCTGGATTACAGCGAACTGGTTACGGACGAAAGCGGCAAACGCCTCTCTTTCTCCGGTATCGTTTCCGCTTTTGAGAAACTCTTCAATGTTTCCATCCCCAAACCATACGACTTGCGTGCCGACCTTGCCCGGCGCAAAAAGAACTATTCCGTCCTGCTGCCCAAACTGAAGGAAACCTTTGAAAAGAACATCGTGAAATGCGGGATAGAAAGCAAATAGGGAGGACACCCCGAACCGCGTTTCCCGAGTCGCTGACTCGAGGTTGTCTTGTCGCTGACAAGAGGACGTCATGTCGCCGACTCGGGAATGCCATGTCAGCGACAAGGAAAAACAGCCGTTTTTTCTACCTGTCACAAATAGTCATCTCCTGTCATTTGTTGTCACTTCCCGATTTTAGGTTCGTATTAAAATTATCACTTATTTTGCTGCCGGATAAATAAAGCCCCAAAAGATATGGCAAAAATCAATAGTACACGCAAGCCCGGACGGGCTGACGCTTCGAGTAAATGAAGAGGCGGACGGAATCCCAAAGAGGAATCAGAGCTTCACTCTTATTATTACGGTTTCCGTCTGGACGAACTCCAGAACATCGAGTTCGAGAGGCTCTTCGAGAATTCGGGAGCTAAAAACAAATCCCAATTCATCCTTGCCGCCCTTTTCGACAAGCCGATGAAAGTCGTGAAAATAGACAAGGCGGCAACGGACTACTACATCAAGCTGACCAACCTGCAGAGCGAATACCGCCGGATTGGTGTGAACTATAACCAGGCGGTCAAGGCGTTGCATACCGGACTCTCCGAGAAGAAAGCCCTTGCCCTGCTCTATAAGTTGGAGCAACTGACTATTGAATTTATCTCCCTGAACCGGGAGATTATCCGTCTCACCCAAGAATTCGAACAATGGTTGCAAAAATAACATCAGGAGCTTCCGTTTATGGGGCATTATACTACAATCAAGAAAAAGTGGACAAGCAGCAGGCACGGCCACTGGCATGAAACCGGATCATGGAACCGGCAGACGGCAATCCGACTATCCAGCACTGCATCCGTTCCTTCGAACCGTATCTGGCAGCCAACCGCCGGACCGAGAAGCCTGTTATCCATATTTCACTCAATCCACACCCGGATGATGTGCTGACCGATGAACAGCTGGCTGCCATCGGCCAGGAATACATGGAGAAAATGGGATATGGCAACCAACCCTATATCATCTACCGGCATGAGGATATCGGCAGGCCCCACATCCATATCGTATCCCTGCGTATTGATGAGCAAGGAAGGAAAATCAATGATTACAAGGAATGGCAACGCTCGACCGCTGTTTGCCGGGAGTTGGAGAGGGAATACCATCTGCTACCCGCCGAAAAGATGGAGCGACGGGAAGCTCTACCGCTGACCGTTGTCGATTACCGAAAGGGAGATATCAAGCACCAGATAGCCAATGTGGTCAAACCTGTCATGCAGGGGTACAAATTCCAATCCGTCAAGGAGTTTAAGGCCCTGCTCGGCCTTTTCCATGTAACGGTGGAAGAAACCCACAAGACGATAGACGGGAAGACCTATCACGGGCTGGTCTATGCGGCTACCGATGAGAAAGGAGAACGGACCGGCGTAGCCATCAAATCCAGCAAGATCGGTAAAAGCGTAGGCTATGAGGCACTCCAAAAGAAATTCGCGAAAAGCAAACAGTGGATCGCCCGGCATCCTGTACCTGTACAGACGAAGGAAGCTATCGCTGCTGCCTTGCAAGGACAACCTACCCGTCAGGGATTCCTTCAGGAGCTCTCCGGAAAAGGCATTGCCGCCATACTCTGGCAGAACGATTCCGGTGTGATTTATGGCGTGACCTACATCGACCACAACTCAAAGACTGTGTTCAAAGGCTCGCTTTTAGGCAAGGAGTATTCGGCATCGGTTATCAACCGGAAGTACGGCACGATCCCACCGGAAAAGACAGAGGAAGCCCCCGTGTTTCATCCGACCGAACCGGAAACAAAAGAGCCGGGACTGGTGGAAGGACTGCTGGATATATTCTCCCCGGAATCCTATCCGTATCCGGCAGACGACCTGACGCAAAGCCCTTACGGGAAAAAGAAAAAGAGAAAACGCAGAGGTCCGCATCTCGGCTAATAAAATGTATCACTATTAATTATCATACCGCTTATGTCACAAGACGAAACCAGAGGACTCAATAAGAACCTCGACTTTATGAGAGCCATCAGCATCCTTTTTTTAGTGATGAATGTATATTATTACTGCTATCCCTATTTCCTTTCCATGAACCTGAACATCGGTGTCGTGGACAAGATACTGCTCAATTTCCAGCGGGATACCGGACTGTTTTCCCATTCGCTGGTGAGCAAATCCTTCAGCCTGCTCTTCCTCTTCTTCTCCTGCATGGGTGCCAAAGGACGGAAGGACGTGGAGATGTCATGAAGGAGTATCGGCTGTTACCTTACAGCCGGGCTGCTGCTCTTTTTCGGTAGCGAGTTCTTACTGACAGCCCGCTTCTCCGTTACGCTTCTTACCTTATTATATGTCTTTTCCTGATTTTGGTTGACTCTTTTTAGTTCAAATTATTATAAAAAGATGATATTTTTGATTATCCCTTTTATTAGTTGACTTTAATATTTTTATCCCTAGAATGGGTTGACTGCAT
>Ga0172378_10001289_pt1 | contig 23062 bp, 30 predicted proteins | sample GrowelOW332metaG_FD_119755 | JGI IMG/M metagenome (GOLD analysis project Ga0172378, IMG submission 119755) | Groundwater microbial communities from an aquifer near a municipal landfill in Southern Ontario, Canada - Pumphouse #3_1 metaG | ecosystem: Environmental > Aquatic > Deep subsurface >... | reverse complement strand
GTCACTACAATCGGCACACGCACGAATGGGAACGGAACGAAAGATGAGAATTAACGCAGACTACATATCGCGGGTAGGCTAAACACAGAGGGGCAAGAATGACAATGATGAGCAATGGAAGAACGGGCAGGAAGTGTTCAACTGGTGGATAGAAGAATACAGGCATAACTGCAAAGGACAGATGGAGATATCAGACTTCATCGGAAGGGGGAAGGAATGAAATACAGAGAGATGGCGCCAACAGTTGACGCGTTCCAGTATCGAGGGTATCTGGCAAATGACCAAGGTAGTTACTGCATACCAAAGTTCGCAAGAGAGCTATGTGCCAAAGGCGTTATAAGCGAATGCGAAGATAAATTAAGAGTTGGCGGGTCTGAATGCAGCAAGGGCGATTATGCAGTCAAGACGAGCAAAGGAATAATAGTGCTAAGTGAAACCGAGTTCAACAAAAGATACGAGCCGATATGGACTTAATGAAAAGGAGAAAACATGAAAAGTTCAGATGAATTTATCGAAATGTGTAAAAAAGGAATAGTAAAATATTTCAATTGTCATTTGGAAGTAGATCCTCAATTCGGCATTCACAAAGCTGTTAAGCAAATTAAAGGTTATTCTTCCCGTATATTAAGAGAAGAATTTCCCTGGCTTAAATCAAGGCTTCCGTCTCTTTGGACAAATAGCTACTTTGTATCAACCGTAGGTGGTGCTCCACTTACGGCAATTAAGCAATATATCGAAAATCAGAAAAACGTATAGGTGAGTTAATGCAATTATCAGAAACAGTAAAACTGTATATGTTTAAAACTGAATATACACTTGTTAAAGCTACTATGGATTCGTATATATCTACGGTCAATAGTATTGTTTCTGATGCTGTAAATGGTGTTTCTATTGCAAAACTAACAACCAAAAACGTTAATGCTGACTTGCCGTCTGCTCTTGTTAATCAGTGTATCCGTGATGCTAAGTCTATTGTTAAGAAGTACAACAAGGCCTGCCGTGACGTTGACTGTAAAAATGCTAAGTTAGCCAAACAGGGTAAAGATATCAAGGCTGTGGCTACACTTCCTGTTCTGAAAAAGCCTTGTTGTTATATCAATAATCAGAACTTCAAGGTCAATGGCGATAATATTGAATTTCCCGTCATGGTGAACGGCAAGTCTAAAAGGCTTTCTATCCGCACAAAGATAACAGATAGGCAAAAGTCTATATTCGCCACATCTAAACTTGGAACTATGCGCATTGTCATTAAGAATGGCAATGTCGTAGCTCAGGTGGTTTATGACGCTGATGAATCTGTATGTCCTGATGATGGAAACGCCATGGGCGTTGACCTTGGTATCAAGTGCCCTGCTGTAAGTAGATGTTCTGACGGCAGCGTTAAATTCTACGGCAACGGGCGCAAGAACAAACAGATGCGCAGACACTTTGCCGCAAAGCGCAAATCTTTACAGAAAGCCAAGCATCAGGATGCAGTTGAGTATATCAATAACAAAGAGCAACGCATCATGAAAGATATAGACCATAAATTAAGTCATGACATTGTGGCAACAGCGGTAGCTCATAATGTTAAGACCATAAAATTAGAGCAGCTTCAAAATATACGCTCTACGACAAGAAAAAGTCGTAAAAACAACCATAGCCTACACAACTGGTCATTCTATAGGCTTGCTAAGTTCATAGAATACAAAGCCAAGCTTGCAGGCATCGAAGTTCTCTATGTAAATCCAGCATATACAAGCCAGAGATGCCCTGTATGCGGGGATATCCACCATGCGGATGACAGAAACTACACCTGCAGGTGCGGATATCACATCCATAGGGATGTGTTGGGTGCAATAAACATATGCAACTCAACTGAGTACGTTGGCGATAGCAATATCAGACGTACTGCCTAAGAGACTATATGCCCTGTCTTAGGAAGGCTGATGGCACAGCCTAATCTTGCACTGCGAACTACCAGAAATGGACTGTTCAGCCACTATGTAGTGGCAGGTAGCAGGAATCCCCCGCCTTTAGACGTGGGGAGTGTCAAAAGAAATGGGACAACTCAATCGTCTACAAAGGAGAGAGTATGGGTTTGGATGCCATTGCCAAATCCAGATAATAATTCTTCTGTAACAGCTTGACTGAATCAGCCACAAGGGGTAGTATATATTCAAGAAGTAAAAATACAATAAGAAGGAGGAGGGTACAATTAGTTACGATATTAGTTTTAGGGTCAAAGTTGAAGGTGTAAATAAGTATGTTCATGTTGGCCAATGTGATGCCAATATTACGTGGAATATACGAGATATGATTACTAATTCAACCGGACTTGAATGGAAAAATGAGGAAAACAACGGACTTTGTTCTGAAGTTATCCCTCATATTCAACAGGGGTTCAACGAACTCTGCAATAACGAATACAAGTATAAGAAGTATGAAGCAACAAATGGATGGGGAACAACCAAAGGATGTAAAAAGTTCTTCGCAAATATACTTCAATCGTGGCAGGATCTCAATCTCGAAGACCCAGTTCTAGCTGAGGTTGCAACATTTTGGATAACATAAATATTGGGCGGAGTCAAGTTTCACTAATATAAATACTTTCACTGAGATAGTAAAAAAAAGAAGGAAATAATAATGACAGTAGTATTTTTAGTTTTGTGTGGAATAATAGCAGGACTCATTTTTAAAATCGCAATTAGCGAGTGAGGCGAAAATGTCATCAGGAGTATCTAGTATTTTGCTCCAAATAACAAATTCGCCAGTATACCAATAACGAATGTGATACAGGAGGGGTGATGTGAGTAATGACAATTATGTCCTGACTCACTTGCATACCTTTCGTTCATTACTCGACTCCGTGACATCATTTAATGCTTATGTTGATCATGGAGCCGAACTTGGAATGAAAGCCATTGCATGTACAGAACATGGAAATATTTACAATTGGATTAAAAAATCTCTATATGCAAAAGAAAAAGGTCTTAAGTATTTGCATGGATGTGAAGTTTACCTTACAAAACAACTTGAGCCTAAAATCAGAGATAATATGCATACGATTCTTATAGCTAAGAATGCAGCAGGAGTTCAAGAACTGAACAGACTTGTTAGTATATCCAACGATAAGAATCATTTTTATTATAAGCCGAGATTGAGTTTTGATGAATTTATACATATATCCCCAAATATCATTACTACTTCAGCTTGTCTAGCTGGTCCACTTAATAATATAGAAGAAACTGATCCGTGGTTTGATGAATTACTAAGACGATATGATTATTTGGAAGTCCAGCCACATGAAAATTCATCTGAACAGAAATTCCTGAATCAACGTCTTGCCGATATTGCAAAACAAAAAGGAATTCCATTGATATGCGGAACTGACACTCATGCTCTGAGCGAGTATGAAGCTGAGTGCCGAAAAATTGTTATGGCTCGAAAACATATTATATATGCAGCCGAAGATGAATTCGACCTGACAATGCATTCTTATGATGAAGTTAAACACAAATTTGAACTTCAGGGAGTATTGAATTCTGAACAGATAGATGAAGCCATGAATAGTACTAATGAAGTGGCAGATATGTGTGATGAAATTGAAATTGACCGCACAATCAAGTATCCGGTCCTGCACGGAAGTGTAGATGAAGATGTGCGTGTGTATCATCAGACAGTTGACCGAATGCTTGAAGATAAGATTAATGATGGAACCATACCTGAAGCTGAAGTGCCGGCATTCAGAGAGAGTGTAGCTGAGGAAAATCGTGTGTTTGAGAAAATCGGTATGTGCGGATTCATGTTATTTATGCACGAAATCATTGAGTGGTGTCATAACAACGGCATTATTACAGGTCCAGGTCGAGGTTCGGTTTCGGGTTCAAGAATAGCTTATGTCTTGGATATAACTGATGTTGACAGTGAAAAATTTCAAACAATATTCAGCCGGTTTGCCAATGAGAACCGAGTTGAACAAGGAGATTAACCGTATCAATAGTCTCCCTACACAGTGATGTGTAGTTAAAAAATCTGTGAACCTACAAATGTAGGGTGTGGAAGTAACGGACAAGTAGTTGTAGGAAATGGCAACGAATACTTCTGCTGACAGGGGAAGCGCCAATATGGGGGCAATCCTGTGGCAAGCGATTAATCTATTACGCATTATATAGAGGATATGCGTATGGAAATAAAAGATATTAAAGAGCGTTGGAGTTACATAGACGGATATAATAAAGATTATATTGTTACCGAAACAGGCCATATTTATACAAATAAAAAAGAGTTAAGAGAAATGGCTCAGAGAGGTTTTCATAATCCTAAAAGATATTTGTCAGTTAATTTGTCAATTAATAATGTGCAAACAACATATCAAGTTCATAGAATAGTAGGAATATGTTTTGTAGATGGTTATTTTGAAGGTGCAGTAATTAACCATAAAGACAAAAATATTCACAATAACGACTATAAAAATCTTGAGTGGTGTACACAAAAACAAAACATTTGGTTTTCATATGATGTAATGGATCAGGTGAGAAATTACAAATGGTGGAAAATAATATATCCCAATGGAAAAGAATCGTGTCCGCTAAAAGGATATGGGCAAATAGATCGGTATATTAAAAATAACAATTTGCCATGTTTTGCAAGTTCAATTAGCAAATATAAATCTTCCAGAGGATATAAATTAATGGAAATTTCAGCGTAATAGATTAATTAGAAGCTCAAACGACTATCCGAAAGGAGTAGAACAAAGGTGTAAATCCTCTGTTCGAAGCGCAGATCCCTCATAACGAGGTGAAGATATAGTCTACTCCTCTATGCAAATAGAGGTACAAAGGGTTGATACAGACGTTTGTCCAGACCAGCAGGAACTTGTATTTAATCATATAATTAAGCAGTTTGGTCAAGCATATACTTCATATATTATTACATTTGGAACAATAGCAAACGTAACAAAGGCAGTAGTTGAGATATGTGGTGCGCTTTCAGTGTTATGGCACGAAGAGCATCTTCATAGCAAAGAAATATCTCAATTAAAAGCTGAAATAGATGCTCTTGTTGAAGATAAGATCATAGCCAATAAGAAAGAAAACTTGCAAAAAATCAGCGAAAAAGAAGCAAAAGTCAATGAGTTAAAAAAAGCAGATGAGAAAGAAATACTCAAAGATCCATATTCGATTGTAAGAACAAACAAAATAAAAGCAGAGTTTGATACTGACGAAGAGAAGGCTTCCAAGGCTCATCCGGAGATAGCAAAGTATATCAGAGGTCTTATCGGAGTACCTATAAGCCAATCAAGACATCCTGCAGGAATAGTTATAAGTCCAGAGACAATAGAAGACCATGTTGGGACATTTACAGACAGTACAGATAAGGTGATTTGCCAGTGCGATATGGATGATATTCATTATTGTAACTATGTAAAACTGGATATACTTGGTCTTCAGACTTTGCAGATAATAAGAGATACGTTTAGATATTTAGATAAGCCGGTGCCAAGGACTGCAAATATTAACTTTGAAGACAAAAAAGTTTGGAATGATCTCGTTCGCAATCCAGTAGGAATGTTTCAATTTGAGTCTGCGTTTGCATATCAGGGATTAAGAAGGTTTGAGCCAAAATCAATACAGGAATTGGCAATACTGACGGCGGCATTAAGACCAACAGCAGCTTCATATAGAGACGATTTGCTTGCAAGAAATGTATATAATAATCCGTCAAAAGCTCTTGATGTATTGTTTTCAGATACATTTGGAAGAATCATATTCCAAGAGGATATTACAAGATTCTTGACTGATATTTGTGGTTTTACTGGATCTGAAGCTGATTCTGTAAGGCGTGCAATAGGTCATAAAGACGCAAAAGCAATAGACAAAGCAATGCCCCAGATATTAAAAGGGTATGTAAGTCATTCAGATAAGACCGAGTTAGTTGCGACCGAGGAAGCAGAAGAATTCATGCAAGTAATTGAAGACTCAGCTTCATATGGATTTAATAAGGGTCATGCGGTTTCATATAGCATTAACACTTATATGTGTGCTTATCTTAGATGCTATTATCCACTTGAGTTTATTACTTCTTATTTTAATAATGCTAAGACCCAGGAAGATATTGCAAACGCAACTGATCTCGCAAAAGAGTATGGAATAAGAGTTGAAAGCCCAAAGTTTGGTTATTCTAAAGACGAATACATATTCAATAAAGATACGAACGGCATATACAAAGGCGTAGCGAGCATTAAGTATTGTAACAAATCAATCTCTAAGGCACTATACGAGCTATATTTTAGCCAGAATATGGCATTATATTCCACTTTCTGGAGAGTATTAAAGAAAATATTTGAGATACCAAAACTTGATACACGACAGGTAGATATACTGATAAAGGTTGGATACTTCAGCCAGTATGGTAATATTGCAACACTACTTACTATATATCAAGCAGTAGATGAGCTGAAGTTTGGAGAAATAAAGAGCATCAACAAGAATTCAATTCCAGATTGCTTATCGTCCATTGACTTAAATTTGTACGCAACAGATGTCCTAAAGACGGGTAACATCGGTAAAACGTGGAATGTTAAAGATTCGTATCAGCTATTAGATGCGGTTGAAGCTGAGATAAGAGCTAAAGACCTACATGAGGTCGGTATTAAAGAACAAATCAAATGGCAGAAAGAAAACCTAGGATATGTTGCGATTGCTTCTAATAACAAAGAAGACCTGCGCAAGCTGTTTATTAACAAGGTCACGCCTATGGTTGGTCAGTATAATAATGGCAAGCCTTGGTGCTTTAGACTGGACGTTACTTCAATTGGAACTGGACATTCAGCTACAATTTATGCAAAGAAACAGATTTGGGATTGCCAGCGAGTTGAAGATGGAGATGTGATTTATATTGCTCCTGGGGATTTAGTTAAGAATAACAAAGGTTACTGGAATGTAAGTTTTTATAGAAAAATATCATAAACTACTTGACTGAATCAGGCATAGGAAGTATAATCATTTTTGTCAGATGAAGAAAGCGAGGTTAGAAAAGTGAAGCTCCCAAAATATTCAATAGGGCAGAGGACCTATATAGTATCTAAAAACAGAAAAGAAATTTACCATTATTGTGGCTCTGGATTTGTAGGGCAGGTTCAAACAAGTTTTTATGACAATCACATTCATAATTGTAACAAAACTGACGAAATAACATATATGTTAAGTACAACTGGAATTGGAACTGGAACTGTTTATAATGAAACTTCACTTTTTGCCTCAAAACAAGAAGCAATGGATTTTTGTTTGAAACAGAACGGAATGAGGAAAAAAGAAAAGTGAATAGTTTTACAGCTTTTGATTGTAAGCATTGTATTTTTGGAGCATTTGATTACATTTCTCGTAAGTGGGAAGGCGGTTGCGGAGGTTGTACGCGGCTAGAATGCGAAGATACGTATATCGAAACTGATAATTGTGAAAATGCATTCAGGGAAAATATAGGAAAGGATTAAGGATATGTCGAAATTTTCAGGTAAGTGTGACTTTGCAGATTCCATTTCAATATGGACTAAGGAAGATGATAGCAAAATAGATGAATTCCTTGCTAAAAGCAGAATTTATATTGGATTTGGTGCCAATCAAAAAAAACTAGATCTGCATTGTTATAAAGACGCAATTCCTTATCTCCCATATATTGTTGCTATGAGTTCATGTGATAAAAATGGCGCATATATAAATTTATCTGACAGATCTTTTGTAGACCAGGAAAATGACGAACTGATGGATGGGGCTGTTAAATGGTACAAAAGAAAAAGAGATTCAAGTAAGAGAAAATGCAAAAAACTAAATATGGAATTCGATGTTAAGAGCTTCACCGAAGAATATATTAAAAACGACTCGATGATAGCTCAAGATGAAGCTTTTGTTAGTGTAATAAATGCAATTGCTTCGGGCAAAAAGATAGAAAAGTATCCATATAGGAGAATGGCATTGTTTTACAGAGAAGAACTAAGAAAAGAAATGGACAAATATGGCCTCAATCCTGCGGTATATGGATACTAATTGAGGTATTTGTTTGAAGAAAAGAATAATAGCAACATGGTTACTTGCAATGGTCGCAGCGTTAATAATATGTGCTTCTAAAATACTTGCAGCAGAACAATATATTCCAAATGCAGTAGTACAAAATGTTTTGCCAAATGAACTTGAGATTACAGGTATGATAACTGGAGTTACAGTTCCAAAACAAGCTAAGGCGCAAGGCCAAACACAAGTAGCTGAAGAATCGGAAGAAGATGAATTGATTGTAGATGTGGTTGAATATGAAACTAAAATAAACGACGAAGAGCGTCAAGAATTACTACAGTTAGTCCACGCTGAAGCTGGAAATCAAAGTTTATATGGCAAACAGCTTGTTGTATGTGTTGTACTCAATCGCATGTACAGCGACCGATTTAGTCAGGATACAGTGCATGAAGTTATATATGCACCTGGACAGTTTTCGGTAGTTAAGAATGGAGCATTCAAAAAGGCTGCATCCCAACTTACTGACACAGATTATGAAGCGGTCGAGACAATGTTACAGACTAGAGTTAATTCAGAGGTATTGTTTTTCAATGGGGTGCAGATTCCTGGTACAACTTATGTACTTACTGAAGGTGATCATGTATTTTCAAAATAAACAACTTGACTGAAACAGACATAGAAAAGAGTAAATACTGTGATTGATTATATTTATTTGATCCGATTAACACAAAAGAGAATTCCAAAGTTTTGTGAAGAATGTTCTAAATATGAAGGGGTTGTAGATCTTGGACAGATTGATAGAAGTGACTTTGTTGATGCCAAATCAATCATGTCGGTAATGACTTTGGACTTAAGTAAAACGTTATGGTTGCAATATAGAACAGTAGATTCTGAGTCGTATGCAGATTTTTGTAAAGAAATGAGACAGTATTCTATCCAATGAGCAGTCGTTGATTTCGTCTTTGCTCGGACGAACCTCCTTTCAAATTTGTAAGTAACAAGCTGGGTAGCGACACTATCCAGTTGTGTATGCCAAGAACATCATGCTCAGTGTTCTGGTATACATCTACACCTGTGGCGAAATTGGCAAACGCAGAGGACTTAAAATCCTCTGACCGCAAGGTCTTGTGGGTTCAAATCCCATCGGGTGTATTAGGCATAGGTGGTGGGTTGCTCAGTTATTTCCTCGCTAAGTCAAGCCGCCTAAACCATATTGGGCTATAGCCAAGTGGTAAGGCATAGGACTTTGACTCCTACATTCGTTGGTCCGAATCCAACTAGTCCAGTTAGGATTTTTTTACTGTTTTCCTAACTGTTTCGCGAACAGTGAATAAACAGGACCGTGGTGCGAGCGGTGTAGTCAGCAACAGGAATTTCGAACAGGATAGCACTGAGGTGGTATAAGTTCGTCTGGCATATGAAAATTCTATCGCACAATATAATTAAACAAAACAAATTTTGGAGGATAAGGAATGTCAGGTAAAGATGTGCACAGAGAAAGAAGTCACAGAAGCTACAAAAATAAAATTGCTGTATTTGGCAGATTTGTAGAGCAAGCACAAAGAACTAACTATTTGAGAAGTGTTAATACAAGAAAAACAGAATCAACACTTGTAGAGGAGAAGGAACTTGGAAAATAGTCAAATTGAGCAAAGAGTAAACCATCCTTCTTACTACACATATGGAAAGATTGAAACTATCGACTTTATTAACGATAAAGATCTTAACTTTAACAGGGGACAGGTTATTAAATATACAGTTCGTGCCGGATTAAAACACGAGAATGGCATGACAGATGCTCAAAAAGAACTTGAAGATCTGAAAAAGGCAAAGTTCTATCTGAGTTGGGAAATAAAGAAAGTAGGGGATAAAGTTGCCAAAGAAGCTAAAAAAGAACAAAGAGGAACTAGTTTATTGTAATTCTAACAAGGCTCAGTGTGATAGACGTGAGTGCTTAAGACACCGTTCTAATGAGCCTTTCAACGTGATGATACAGGAAAGCGAAGAATATCATTTAACACCAACAGGAAGATGCGGTGGATACATCATAGAATAATTTGAGAGGAGATATTTGTGGCAACAGTATACTTAGCAGGAGCAATCGGAAAAGTTAGTAAAAAACGAGCAGAGGAGTGGCGTAAATATTTTGTTACGACATATTCATATTTTGTAGATAGACCAGATGTTATTAATCCAATTGATTTTTTTAGTTATGATGAGGTTGAAAAATATGCAGAACGAGAGGTCCTAGATTGGGAATTATCTGAAGTTTCCAAGTCTGATGTCCTTGTTGTAAATCTGGACAGCGTTACTGAATCAGTTGGAACTTTGCAGGAAATGGCAGCTGCATATACTCACCACATCCCAATTATAGCATTCCATCTACATATGACCGAACAAGAAATAAGAGAAATACTACATCCTTGGATTGGAACAGAATGTACAAAGATTTTTACAGGATCATATGCAATAAACAAGGTAGCCGATTATGTAGCCACATACTATGACAGGAGCAATCATTGACCATGGAAGAAACAGTAAAGTATAACAAACCAATTTATTTTGATGCATCTGCAACTGAACCTGTAGATAAAGATGTTGCTGATGCTATTTATAACTGCATGTTGAATAACTACGGCAATCCGTCAAGCAAGTACAGAATAGGGCGCGAATCGAAAGAGATAATAGCTGACACCCAAGCTTCAGTTCGGAAGTATATTCGAGCTAAAGACGAAGACAAGATTATATTTACATCTAGTGGTTCTGAGGCAAATACACTTGCGCTTGAAGGATGGCAGAAAGCTAATAAACACGCAATGGTTTTTACCGATAAGATTGAGCACAGTTCAATTATTAATCAGCCTGATGTTCTTATGTACATTGATGTTGATAAGAATGGTCGTGTTGATTTGAAACAACTCGATACATTACTTACATCTACAAGCTACGCAAAGTGTTTAGTCTCAATTACAGCGGCTAATAACGAAATAGGCACAATTCAGGACATTACTGATATATCCCGAATCGTTCATGCTCATAAGGGATTGCTACATGTGGACTGGACCCAGGCATTTAAATTCCTCAGACCAAATGTAAGTCTGACTCAGATAGATATGATGACCGCATCTTTTCACAAAATAGGATGCCCAAAAGGACTTGGATTCCTGTATGTACGTGATGGCATAGACCTTAAACCAATTATATATGGCGGTCAGCAACAGTATGGAATTAGAGGCGGAACAGAGCCTGTAGCTGAAATTGCGGGAGCTAAAGTAGCTGTAGATAATCTAATGGTTTCCGAAAAGAACAAGATTGAGAATATCTCAATAATGGGCATCAGAAATCACATTGCAGAGAGATTACAGAACGATATTACGGATGCTCAGATAAACGGAGATATGTGTCTCAGGCTCCCTTCTAACCTTAACATTAGCTTCAAGGGTATTGATGCTGAAAGTCTCATTTTAATGTTGGATTCTGAAGGTATATGTGTTTCAGCCGGAAGTGCATGTAATAGCGCCAGTAGGGATGCATCACACGTTTTGAAGGCGATAGGGATGTCAGATGAATATCTCTATGGGACTATACGTATAACGGTCGGTAAATGGAACACAATGGAAGAAGCCGACACATTAATCGAGGCAATAGAACGAAACGTACAGAAGCTTCGAGATCTAGCTAAAGAATAATAATCATCTGTTAACGGTACACTTTTTGCAATTTCGTCAATTTGTGTGCCGTTAACTTTCAAATATATTGAGGGCAAAATAATGTCACTAGAGCAAAAAATCTATTTTCTTACAGTTTTTCTTTCGGTTATGCTTTCGTCTGTTCTTGCAATTTGGCTCCTGTTTTCAGCCAAGTTTCGAGATCGTCTTTCGAACAGCGGGCAATTCATAATCGGATATTCTCCTCTGTTTGTTGGAGTAATTGAGTCTCTAATCATAAATCGACATTCAATTCCACATCAGACTCTTCCTGCTACCGAACTGTCAATTTGGCTTGCGGCTTGTGTGTTCGCAATAGTAGTAGGGATAGTTGTGCTGACGTGGTTAGCAATAACTATATACAAAGAATACTAAGGACTTAAACATGGACTGGAGATGATACCAATGCAGAACTAAGTTTCCGAGATTAACTGGAAAAACTAAATAAATGTGGAGATAAATAATATATGTCAGTAATTTTGTATTCGACAAATTGTCCTCGATGTAATGTGCTTAAGAAAAAACTGGAAGAAAAGAAGGTTGAATTTGATATCAGCAACGATGTTGATCTTTTAATGTCAAAAGGATTTACATCTGCGCCTGTGCTCCAGGTTGGAGATGACTTTTTACAGTTTATGGATGCTATTAAGTGGGTAAACAATTACAGAGAGGAAAAAATATGAATATACCAATTAAAATGAACAAAGATTTTGAAAAAGCCTTTCAAACGGTTGATGATAAATATGGGGAAGACTTTGAATTATTGAATGGATTTCATGATTCTCAGCTTAATTTCTCTGATTTTATAGATGGCTTTGTTGATAAAAATGTTGCCGATGCAACAATCGATGGTAATGCAAATGCATCACACAAAGATATTAGAAGTATGATAAACGAAAAGGGGAAATCAGAGGACAAACTCTTTGCTTTTAATAAGATATTCTATGAAATGAAGAAGAAATACGGTTTAAGAACTGCAAAAGAGTGGCTTGAAACAGAATATAATGGTGGCTTCTATCTCCACGATGCTCCATCTTCAACGTATATGCCGTATTGCTATGCGTATGATTTAAGCAGACTTGCTAAAGAGGGTTTATTCTTTATTGATAATTATAACAACCAAGGTCCGAAACATCTTACAACTTTTTTTGATGATGTTATTGAATTTGTTTCGTTTATGAGCAACAGAAGCAGTGGTGCGTGTGGTTTACCAAATATACTTATATGGAGTTTTTATTTTTGGAAGAAGGACTGCGAAACTGGGTTTGTTATTAAAGATAATGATTATTATTTACGTCAGTGTTTTCAAAAGTTTATATATAGACTGAATCAGCCATTTATGAGAATAGATCAAACAGCATTTGTTAATGTGTCTATATTTGACAGACCATATCTCGAATCTTTATTTGGTGGTCTTGAATTCCCAGATGGAACATTTGCGGTTGATTACATTGACGAGATAATTGAACACCAGAAGACATTTATGAATGTCGTATCTGATATTAGAAGTGAGAACATGTTTACATTTCCAGTTCTTACATATAGTCTTCTTTATAAAGATGGAAAATTTGTAGATGAAGATTTTGCCAGATGGTGTTCTGACCATAACGTAAAATGGAACGATTCTAACTTCTTTATGAGCGATAATGTAGGGGTCCTCTCAAATTGCTGCAGACTCTTGTCAGATAGTAGGAAACTAAGTGGATTCATTAACTCAATTGGCGGTACGGCATTATCAATTGGCTCTATAAAGGTTAATACAATTAACCTTATGCGTATTGCTTATGAATCAGAATGTGATGAAAAGAAATATCTGGCATTACTTAAAAAGAGAACGCTTCTGTGTTGCAAGACACTAGACATTATCAGGCATATAATCCAGCGCAATATCGAAAAAGGATTGCTACCAAATTATTGTGATGGTGGTATTGAAATAGATAAACAATACTGTACTATTGGCATTCTTGGATTATACGAAGTCATTGAAGCATTTGGTTATACTTCAAAGGACGAATTTGGAAATGTATCATATACAGATTTAGGCATAGAATTTGCATCTAAAATATTTGAAGTATTGAATGACGTTAAGGATTCATTTACGGATGAATATAGCTTTAATATTGAAAGTGTTCCGGCTGAACGTGCGGCAGTTATTCTATGTCAGAAAGATAATAAGCTATATGAAAAGAACGAGAAGTTTATTTATTCAAATCAGTGGATACCGCTTTCTGAAAAATGTACGATTAATGAAAAGTTAAGATTAAGTTCAATACTTGATGCAAAATGTTCAGGTGGATCTATTAGCCATATTAATCTTGAAAAAAACTTTCCTAATACAGATGTTGCATGGGATATGCTTAACAAAATTGCCCAAGATGGTGTAATTTATTTTGCATTTAATACCAGAATTAATGAATGCAAGAATCATCATGGGTTTGTGGGGACTGATATCTGTCCTATATGTGGAGGTGGAGTGACCGATACATACCAGAGAATAGTCGGATTTCTTGAGCCTGTAAGATCCTATTCAAAAGAACGCAAAAAAGAGTTTTCTACAAGACGTTGGTATGAGTATGCGCAACTCAAAAGTGAATAATTATGAAAATTAAACAACTACTTGACGAAGATTTTTGCAACTATAAGTTGGCTTCAATGTTTATTGGTTTCCCAACTTGTACGTTCAAATGTGAAAAAGATTGTGGTAAGAAAATCTGTCAAAACAGTGCTCTTGCCACAGCTCCGGACGTTGAAATATCTACGGACGAGATTGTCAAACGATATACAGCCAACAACTTGACTTCAGCTATTGTATGCGGCGGACTTGAACCATTTGATTCGTTTGATGATTTGATAAGTCTAATATCTGAATTTAGAAACTATACAGATAATGATATTGTTATTTACACAGGTTATTATGCACCTGAGATTCTAGATAAACTTTGTGACATAAGTCAATTCAAAAATATAGTTATAAAGTTTGGTAGATATATACCAGGACAAAAACCTCATTTTGATGATGTACTTGGTGTTGAGCTTGCATCCGATAATCAGTATGCAAAACGTATTTCTAAATAGGACTATAGTCATCTTCTCGGCAATGAATTACCGAGCATGAAAATGCAAAGTATTTATTACAGCTAATAACTTGGATGACTAGCCTCAGTCCTATATTGGACTAAGTTATGAATGTCAATACATATTGGTACGATACCCTAATACCTCTAAATGTTTAGGCTCTGTAAACAGTTTTGTCGAGACGAAACAGTCAACCTAAAGCACGAAACATTCATAACCTTGGCGAAGGGTACTTACGTGAAATAACACACGGGCAGATCAGTTTTGTATCTGCCGTAAAGTTATAACTTGTAGAAAGGGCAGGTGTTATATGGTATTTGTTATTGGATATAATGATATGGCACTTATGCCATGTAAAGAAAGTAAAGCCCGTAAGCTCTTATCAAATGGCAGAGCTACGGTTATACATAAAATGCCATTTACTATAAAACTTTTATACAAAACAGGTTGTGCTACACAGCCCATAGAACTTGGAATAGATACTGGTACAGGCAATATAGGGATTGGAATTACTTCTTGTAAAAAGGTTTTACACAAAGCTGAAGTGTCTCTTAGAAGTAAGGATATAGTCAAGTTGCTTACTACTCGCCGTATATATCGTAGAAGCAGACGTTCTCGTAAAACGGAATATAGACATCCAAAATTCCATTATCAGACAATCTATAAATATGTTGGTTTGCTTGTAAAACGTCAACATAAGATTGGTAAATCAACAAAGAGCTTGTGGTCTAAGGTGTCCATAAATCTTATGTCCAAACGCCCTGAAGGATGGCTGCCGCCGAGTACACAATCGAAGGTTAATGCACAGATTAAGTGGATTGATAAATATCTTTCTATATTACCACATCCGTCATTAACAATAGAAGTTGGTCGTTTTGATATGGCACGAATGAAAAACCCAACTGTACATAATGAACTTTATCAATATGGGGATATGTATGATTATGACAATATCAATGTTTATGTATTTGCACGTGATAATTATACATGTCAATGCTGTCATACAAAGTCAACACCGCAAAACAATTTAAAGCTTGTTAATCACCATATCATTTATCACTCAAAAGGCGGTAGTGATAGACCGAGTAACCGTATCACGATATGTGAAAGGTGTCATACTTCTCAAAATCATCAGCCGGGCGGTATCTTATATGATTGGATGGTAAATAAACGTAAGGTTGCTAAAACTTATAGTGATGCAACACAAATGAATATTATACGTAGACGTATGTTCAAAGCATTTCCGCAAGCAACTTTTACATACGGAAATATCACTAATCCTGATCGTAAGAAATTGATACTTTCAAAAAGCCATTGTAATGATGCCATAGCTATTGCTCAGCAAGGACAGGTAACAAATATTCATGATATACCTACTGTATTGTATATAAAACAATCACGTAAAAAGAAACGCTCATTGCATGAAGGAATTCCACGTAAAGGGCGTAAAACACCTAACCGTGCACAGATTCGCAACAGTAAGAATACAAAAACTGTTGGTACCTTCCATCTAAACGACTGTGTTAAGTTTAACAATCAAATCGGGTGGATAAGCGGATTTTCTGGTAAATCTGCTTATGTAAAAGGTTTACAAGGAACATATATTCAAGAAGTAGGAAAGGCTTATAAGCTTATATCACTATCAAAGCTTAGTAAGATAGGAAATGCGGGCAATTGGCTATATCAATACAAGATAGCCTAACGCTTTCCTCTCGGCATTAAAATACCGAGAATCCCCGCTTAATGTCTTAAAAGAAGTTAGACGAAGATCCGTGTGTAGATTGTGACTCGCATTGTGACGAATATAATATGCAATTCTGCTGTACAAAATGTAGATACGACTATTACGGAGATCCGCCATGTGACATTTGCGAGTCATTGGATACATAAGAAAAGGGAGGTGTGTATAAATGACATATAAAGAAGAGTATAGAGATTTATTTTCAGCTCCAGATGAATACTATTTTGCACAGTGTATCAGTGCTGACTTCAAAATGGGGGCTGGAATTGCACTCCAGTTTAATGTGAAGTTCGATATTAAAAATAAACTCATCTCAAAATACCCAGACTATTTTGATGATTTCGCAAGGTTTGATGAGAACGGGAGAAATGGAGATTGTATCATATATGGTGGAGTTTTGAATTTAGTTACGAAGGTACACTACTGGGAAAAGCCAACATTGGAATCAATGTCAGGAGCGTTAATGAATATGAAAAGACTAACAAAACTATACCATATTCATAACATTGCAATGCCTCAGATTGGATGCGGGCTAGATAGACTACATTGGGCCGATGTTTCAAAAATCATTCAAGACACATTTCAAGATACAGCTGTAAACATTTTGGTATGTAAACACAAAGTTAGCATACAGTAGAAAGGAAAAAATGATTAGTAATCCGAAAGACGGTTGGTGTAATTTTCATATTGGAGATTTTTATGGCACACCTTCATACACTACAAATGTTCCGTTAGATTTGATGCAAGCGTTTATAGATTATGGAAATTTCGGAGAAGGTGTTGCTTGGTTTAATGAGAAAGGCTCTTCGTTCACGCTCGTATTAAGCCAAGACGGAGTATTCGTAATTCACATAACAAAAGAAGCAAAAACTGAGTTCTACGAGGCTACAGAGCCTGTAGACGCGCTTAAAAAGGAACTTGTGAGGGATATAAAAGGACACTTTGATGACTGGGCAAAATTTGACTTTGATGCCTGTTTCCTCGAAGGACAGAACGGGATAAACGCCAGAAACACAAACAGATATAGGTTAAGGAACAAATTGGAGGAGTTAAAGCGGTGAGTAATGTAAAGATATTTACCGACAATGTTGAACAAGAAGCGATTAATCAAATAGCAACTCTTGTTAAACAGCCGGCTTTTGAAAACTCCAAGATAAGAATCATGCCTGATGTTCACGCAGGAACAGGGTGTGTTATAGGGTTCACGGCTAATCTTGGCAATAAGGTCATCCCAAATATAGTAGGTGTTGATATCGGGTGCGGGATGCTGTGTTGTGTGCTTGGAAAAATAGACATTGACCTTAGTTTGTTGGATTACACTATCAGAAAAACCATTCCGAGTGGCAGAAACGTCAACGAAACGCACAAACCAACACTGATATTAGAACCCCTGACAAAGCCAGTCAGAGACGCACTGAATGATAAAGAGAGGATTCTATGTAGCATTGGAACCCTTGGTGGCGGCAACCATTTCATCGAGATCGATGAGGATTCAGACGGTGTTAAGTATCTCATAATCCATACTGGAAGCAGGAACCTTGGCACTCAGGTTGCAAAATACTATCAAAATTTGGCAATAAGTAATCTTACTGGGAGAAATAGAAATAATGAAGCACAAAAGAATCTTATCGCAAGGCTAAAAAGAGAGGGCAAGTCAAGAAGCATTGAAGCGATGATAAAGCAGTTCAAAGAGGATTCAGAGCGATTCAATCCGGCTATTCCTAAAGAACTGTGTTACCTGGAAGGAGAGGACGCTCAGCATTATCTGCATGATATGTATATTTGTCAGAGATTCGCGAGAAGGAACAGAAAAGAGATTGCGCAAAGAATAACAAACTTTCTGCGGATAACAACTCTTTTCAGCTTCGGAACTGTACATAACTATATAGACCCAATAAGCGGCATTGTAAGAAAAGGGGCGGTGTCTGCGAAACTGGATGAAAAACTGCTCATACCAATGAACATGCGCGATGGATGCCTTATCTGCACTGGGAAAGGCAATGCAGACTGGAATTATTCCGCGCCTCACGGAGCTGGCAGAGCGATGAGCCGAACAGAAGCAAGGGAACACCTTGACCTTAAAGAATACAAAGAACAGATGAATGGCATTTTCACAACGTCTGTAAGTGAAAAGACAATCGATGAAGCACCAATGGCATATAAACCCATGCAAGAAATCTTAGAAAACATAAAAGATACTGTAACTGTCAACAAAGTAATAAGACCAATATATAACTTCAAGGCGGAAGAATAGGAGAAACGATGACATATGAAGAAGCAGTACGCAAAGAAGAAGATCTAGTAAAACCATACACAATTGCAAACAATATCATAACAAACTTCGATATTAATGTTGTTGGACACTTTGGAAATGTAGTTTGTCTTGAAGTCATGTGCCACAATTGTATTCCGTATGGACATGCAAACAATACCAAAAATGTAGGTTATGTTTTGAAGGCTTTGTATGAATTGTTTAACTTGAGCACAGATAACGGAACAAGGCTGAGTGACATAAGGAATATTCCGTGTAGGTTAGTATTCAAGGGGACAAGCTGCTTAGACCCAATTGTTGGAATCGGAAATTTCATGAAAGATGAGTTCATATTGTTTGACGATCTGTCGCTAATTAACGGAACAACACGAAAGGAGGAAAAGTAATGGAGACATGTTATTTTTGCGGGGAAGTATGTAACAAACAGCACTAAAATTCCGCTTTGTCACAAATGTGATGATGGGACTAAAACATTAGAAGATACCACTGTTCCCATCTGTGAAAGTTGTATAAATTTGCTTTGGGATTTAGCCGAAGAGATAGAAAAAGATAAGGAGAATACCACAAATTGAATCAGAAAAAAGCCACAAATGTAGTCGGAACTTTTGAAAAAGTCACACTTACGCAATTCTCGAAAGACTGGGTTCATACATTTCCTGTAAGTGAGAATGAAGTCATACCTGTAGCCCAAGTTATTGACGTTGTTAATGACATTTATAACAAAATAACTGTACCTGTACGAGCAACCAAGTATTCAGCAGGATATGATTTTGTAACTCCAATTGATATCAAGCTTGAACCTGGAGCCACAATTAAGTTCCCGACTGGAATTAAAGCTAAAATTACAGATCCAGCTTGGTGTCTGCTTATCATGCCAAGGTCGAGTTTGGGTTTCAAATACAGATTGATGTTGGACAATACTGTTGGGCTTATTGACGCAGACTATCAAAATTCAGATAACGAAGGTCATATATTTGTTAAACTGACAAACTGTGGTAATAAGACAGTTGAAGTCAAAGCTGGAGACAGAATTGTACAGGGAGTATTTGTTCAGTACGGGATCACCGCAGATGACAAAGTTAATGATGAACGCAATGGTGGATTTGGATCTACCGGAAAGTAAATGGACAGGAAGAGAAAAATATGGATATTGACACGATGAACAAACTTAATGATGGACATACAGTAGATATTTCACAGAAGCTTTTGAACGCAGTTAATACGATTGATTATGCTTATACATTCGCTGAATTCATGACCGCAGTTGGAATTGTGTCTCACGCTGTGGCAAGTGTAATGATCAAAGGTGGCAATGTTGAAGATATCGAGAAGGATATAAAGAAGAAATAGGCGGTGATGTGTGATTGCAAGATAATGAGTTAGGCTTTCTCCATGATAGCGAAAAACTGAAATTACTGGTTGATAATGATATAATAGATATACCACACATCAACCAACTAATTGAGATGAATGATCGAAAGGAGAAATTACACAACCACCCATACAGTATATGGCAGGGTAAAAATGGTTACTGGTATACATACATAACTGGTGATAATGGCAAGCGAGTTCAGAAAAAGAGATCTACACGTAAAGGTATTGAGGACGCAATAGTCAAGTTCCACGCGGAGAACGATAATAATCCTACATTTTTAGAGGAGTTCAATGCGTGGAATGACAGGCGGTTCAAGATACAGAGGATATCCGGTGCAACATATTTACGAAATATTTCCTTTGCTAAACACTTGGGGAAACTTGCGAACCGGAAGATAAAGAATATTGCTCCGAAAGATATAGTTTCATTTCTTGAGGAGCAAATATCCAAGCAACACCTAACATCCAAGGCTTTTAGTGGGTTCAAAGGAATAATAAGAGGAACGCTAAAGCATGCTAAACGTGAAGGTCTTTTCCTATTTAATGTAGATGAAGTTCTGGGCGATTTGGATGTATCTGAACGTGAGTTCAAAAAAAATGTCCAAGAAGATTATGAAGAAGTGTATGACGAGACAGAAACAAAAACGATGGTGTCGTACTTGAATAGTCACTTGGACGATATGAATGAGGCAATCCTACTTACGTTTATGACTGGGCTTCGAGTTGGAGAACTAACCAGTTTGAAGCATGAAGATCTAGACCCAGATGGAATCCAAATTAAAGTCAGAAGAACAGAGTCTCGTACAAAAGATGCCAATGGACAAGTGGTGTTTTTCGTTAAAGATTATCCCAAGACCAAGGCTGGACTCAGAGCCGTAGTTGTACCAGAACAATACCAGTGGCTTGTAAAGAAACTATATAAGGAGTCTGAAAATAAGGAGTATGTATTCATGAGGCCAGATAATACACGAATGAATACAGCGAGCATCAGGCGAAGGCTCCGTAATATCTGTGATAAACTCAATATCTATCAGAAAAGTCCGCACAAGATAAGAAAAACATATGGCACAATTTTGATGGACAGTGGAGTTGACCTGAAGTTTATTACAGACCAAATGGGGCATGAAGATATAGGGATATCTGAGAAGTATTATCACAGGAATAGGAAGACTGTCGATAGAAAATCAAAGATCCTAAGTGGTATTAAAGACTTCGATCTAAAGTAATCAAAAGTAACCACCGCGATTTCCTAGGAATCACGCAAATACGCAGGTTAGAGGTGTTTTTGGTTGAATTCGAGTCCCTCTTCCTCTGCTCTTGCAATCGAAAAAAGTGCCTATTTTCAAGCAAAACTCAGGTTTTTCCCTCTTCTCCAAATCAATGATAATCAAAAAGGTAATCAAAATATCCCAGAAACAACGTATTTACGGCAAGAAAGGAGGATGTTGACTGATGTGTGGTCATTAGTTGAACCTCAGAAATAGGTCATTCTTGAAGCAGCTTTGGCAATCAGTCAGGCTCTTTTTTTGTCTTAAAAATTGCATATAGCAGTGTGATATAGAACTGTTTCGCGTATTTATTAAAACAAAAAAATGCCAGACAACGATTAGGTCATCTGGCATTCTTGCGTTCGAACAAATATATTCCTTTTCTAACTGAAATAGTTTGTTCGGTTAAACATACATGTGAGTGATATTCTCACCGTCACTCCCGGACAATACTCAAGTATAAATACTACTACTGAATGGATTCTGGATGCCTTAGACAGTAGTTCTGACACAGCCAATAGTTAAGTTGGTTCTGATACCATTTCAAATCCTCGGTCTGACGTTGAATTACATAACAATTTGAAGGCAATGTGTCATCAAATGTATTAGCACCATTTGGAGCTATGTAAATATTAGTAGGATAAAGAGAAAGTAAAGACTGGTCCGAAGGTATTATTGCGGCATAGACACATATTGGATCTGCAGATGTCCAGCCTTTATCCTTGATATAATCCAGGTTATTTTCCTTGGCAAATAAACTTAACGACAAAGTTACTGGATCTGATAAGTTTTTGTCGAGCCTGAATAACTTGTCCCCACTCCAAATAAGATTACCTTGCGCCTTACTTGAATATGTTTCGCTTGTTGAGAATATGAGCGGAACAGGAGAGTGGGCCGTAACATACCTTATGGCAGACTTTGCTTCATCGTTATACCAGAAGTTGTTGTCTGTTCCATTGGGATAAGCACCACCTGTAATATAAATTGAGTCTACATTTGCGGCTACAAGTGCATATCCATCTGGATCTTTCAATAATTCTGCGATATTCGTCACATATCCGGTGGTAATAATCCTGATTTTTCTGTCTGTACTTGCGAGAACAGCCTTGTACAGATTGACCGCATCAGCAGTTACAAGTGTGGTTTCGTCTGAATACCTATGCCAAAGTTCTCCCCAATATGGGCTTCCGTCTGGAATTTCAACAGAAGATACACCTATAGGTACATTTGGATATCCGTCATAACATAAAAGTCCATGCATGGCATGAGTATTAGCATAGCCCGAAGTTGAAAGCATTATCGCTCTTATTTCTGCATATCCAGCATCAGACAATGCTGTAGCTATTCTTACAGCTTCAACATCATCAACATCTGTACAGAAATCTTCGTCAAGAATAATAGGAATAGGATAAGTTACATCTGTTTCTGAAGCCTTTATAACAATTGGAGCAAATAGAAAAGTGGTCATCGCAAATAATGCGACAACCACTACATTAATCATCTTAGGAACTCTTTTCATAAATCACCAAATTTTCCATAAAAAAAAAAAAAAAAAAACCTTAAAAAAAAGCCCTGCTGTTGTACCATCTTAATTTTTTATTCAAGAAAAATCCCAAAAAATTCAAAAAAAGCAAGTT
>Ga0172378_10001288_pt1 | contig 23064 bp, 21 predicted proteins | sample GrowelOW332metaG_FD_119755 | JGI IMG/M metagenome (GOLD analysis project Ga0172378, IMG submission 119755) | Groundwater microbial communities from an aquifer near a municipal landfill in Southern Ontario, Canada - Pumphouse #3_1 metaG | ecosystem: Environmental > Aquatic > Deep subsurface >... | reverse complement strand
TATAAGCTAAATAAAGAGATGGCAGCTGCTAACCTTAAGATGGCAAAGGCCAGGTTAAATCAGCTGCCTGACAGAGCAAGTGATGATAAGGAAGATGAGCTTAAGGGGGCAGTGGAAGCGGCGGAGGCTCAGGTTAAAATAAACCAGCTTCAGTTAGATAAATGCAGCATCAAAGCTTTAAATTCAGGAGTTATAACAACTGTTTATGTAAATAAAGGGGAAATAGTATCACAGGGGATGAATATTGCAAAGGTTTATGATTTAAAGAGTGAGTATGTTAAGGTATATATTGAGGAAAGTAAGAGAGACAAGGTGGAGCTTAATAAAACTCTTAATATTTATGTAAATGATAACAAAACCATAAAAGGAAAAATATCATACATTTCACCGGAATCAGAATTTACTCCTAAAAATACTGAGACTAAGGAAGATAAAGAAAATACTGTGTTTATGATAAAGCTTAAAATAGATGAAAGTGATAAAGCCTATCCGGGAATGATGGTAGATGTTGAGCTTAAATAATGGAGGATTTTGTTATGAATAAAGAAAATGCCATTGAAGTAAAAGGTCTTACAAAGAAATTTGGCTCATTTAAGGCAGTTGATAATATTAGCTTTAACATTAAAAAAGGAGAGATATTTGGATTTTTAGGTCCTAACGGCTCTGGAAAATCTACCACAATCAGGATGCTATGCGGAGTTTTATCGAAAACCAGCGGAGAAGCTAAGATTTTTGGATACAATATTGAAAAAGATGTGGATAAGATAAAGCAAAGCATAGGGTATATGTCCCAAAAATTTTCATTATATGAAGAGCTTACTGTCAGTGAAAACCTGGATTTTTATGCCGGTATTTATGGATTATCAAAAAAGGAAAGAGAAGAGAGAAAAAAAGGGATAATATCCATGGCAGGACTTGATGGAAGAGAGAGAAAGCTGACCAGAGAACTCTCCGGAGGCTGGAAACAAAGGCTTGCACTGGGCTGCGCTCTTATTCATAAACCATCTCTTTTAATACTTGACGAGCCAACAGCCGGAGTTGATCCTGTATCAAGAAGAATATTCTGGCAAATGATATTTAACCTGGCAAAGCAGGGTATAACTATACTAGTTACTACTCACTATATGGACGAGGCTTCCTGCTGCGACAATCTTTCCTTTATATTTAATGGAAAAATTATTGCCATGGGATCTCCTGAAGATTTGATTAAAAAAGAAGGAGTAGAAACCTTAGAGGATGTATTCATTAAGTATGTAGAGAGGGAAACAAATCAAAAGATTGAAGCCTCCTTTGATCACCTGAAATTTTTAATAAGTAAGGAGGAACAGCATGAGTCTTAAAAGATTTTTTTCAATAATAAAAAAAGAATTTATTCAGATAAAAAGAGATAAGGCCAGCTTTGGGATAGCACTTGTCATGCCTATTATGATGATGCTGCTCTTTGGCTATGCAGTAAGCACAGAGCTTGATAATATATCAATGATTGTACTGGATCAAAGCCGCAGCACGGATAGCAGAGATCTTATAGAAAGCTTTAAAAACACAAAATATTTTAATGTTAAAGGAAATGTTAACAGCATTGATGAAATATATAATGAAATAGATAGGGGAAAGGCTCATGCTGCCATTGTAATTCCTGCTGATTTTACTAAAGGAAAAAGTGTTCAGCTGATTATTGACGGATCGGATCCAACTACCGCCAGGACTGCCCTAAGCAGCGGAGTTTTAACTTCTGAAAATTATGGTATAAGTACAGTTAACAAAATCAAAGAAAAGATGCCGGAAAGCTTTAGCAATGCAGGCATTAATGTGAGTACTAAAGTATTATATAATCCTTCAATGCGGGGCCAGAACTTTACTGTACCGGGACTTATTGGACTTATAATGCAGAATATTACCATAATACTTACAGCTTTTGCCTTGGTTCGGGAAAAGGAAAGAGGAACCATAGAGCAGCTGCTTGTATCTCCTCTTAAGCCCTTTGAGATAATAATCGGTAAGCTGGTGCCATATATTATAATAGGATTTTTTGATTTTCTTTACTCACTGTTTTTCGGGCTGTATTATTTTAATGTACCCATGGCAGGAAGCATGCCTCTTTTAATATTTCTTGGATCTGGCTTTGTAATATGTGCCTTATCAATTGGAATTTTAATATCCACCGTATCAAAGACGCAGCTTCAGGCCATGCAGCTATCAGTACTTATAATTCTTCCCAGTGTTTTGCTTTCCGGATTTATGTTTCCAAGAGAAGCAATGCCCAAGATAATACAGCTATTTGGATATGCTCTTCCATTAACTTATTTTTTAAATATTTTAAGGGATATAATATTAAAAGGACTGGACATATCTTATCTTATGAAAGATTTGGTACCTTTATTTATGCTAGGTTTTATTTTGCTTATATTAAGTATATTAAGCTTCAGAAGAAAGCTGGATTAAAAAGAGGAATAGTATTAGAATAGATATAGAAATTATTTAAAAGAGGTGTTTTTATGTCTTTAAATATTGCACATAGGGGTTTTAGCGGTAAATATCCGGAAAATACCATGACAGCCTTTAAAAAAGCAGTTGAAGAAAAATGTGATGGAATTGAAACAGATGTACAGTTTACCAAGGACGGGGAGATGGTGCTGTGCCATGATGAGCTGCTTGATAGAACTACAAATGGCAGCGGACTTCTGGTTAACTATACATTTAATGAACTTAGAAAGCTTAATGCCTCCGCTGATTTCAAGAATATAAACGAAAAAATTCCAACTCTTAAGGAGCTTTTAGATTTGGCAAAGGACAGTGGAATTATGCTGAACCTGGAGCTTAAAAACAGTGTTATTGAATATAAGGGCTTAGAGGAGAAGGTCATAGATATGGTACATTCCTATGGGCTTTCCGGCAAGGTAATAATATCCTCCTTTAATCATTATTCAGTGAAGAAGTGTAAAGAAATTTCACCTGAAATTAAGTGTGGTATATTATACTTAAGTGTTCTTCATGGTGCCGGGTCTTATACAAAATCTTTAGGAATAGACGCATGTCATCCTAATTTTTACACATTGAAGCCATACATAGTGGAAGAAATTAAGGAAAACGGTCTAAAAATAAATACCTGGACGGTAAATGAAGAAGAGTATATGAAGATGATGATAAATATGGGTATAGATGGTATAATAACAAATTATCCGGATTTACTTCATAACCTTCTTAAAAAGGGAATTTAAAGCCAGACATTTGCCTGGTTTTTTGTAATTTTATTAATATTATAAGAATTTTTTTAAAAACTATAGTATTATATACTATATAATCATAACTTATTATTATACAAAACTAAAGGGGGACAAACTTTGAATACTATAATTCTTACTGATTCCAGCTCAGATCTTCCCATAGAATACATTGAGGAAAATGAAAAATATATAGATTTTTTGGGTATGCCTATAAATATGGAAGGTCATGAGTTTATTGATGATTTTGGGAAGACAGAGAATAATGATGAATTTTATAAGAAGCTTAGAGCTGGTATAGTTCCTAAAACCTCCGGAATAAATTTTTATAGATTTTATCAGAAATTTAAAGAGCATTACGATAATGGAAATGCCATCATATATTTAGGACTATCCTCTGGCATTAGCGGAACATATAGCATCGCTGTTATGGCAAGAGATGCTTTTGTTGAAGAAAATAAGGATGCAGATATTTCCATAATTGATACAGTTTCAGCTTCCATTGGTCTTGGAGTTTTAGTTGTACAAGCTTCTGATAAGCTGAAGGAAGGTTTTTCTTATCAGGAAGTTATAAAATGGGTAGAAGAAAATAAAATGAAAGTAAATCACTGGTTTGCTGTTGATGATCTAAACTACCTGGAGAAGGGCGGCAGAATTCCATCTGCTGCTGCAAAAGTGGGAAAGGTTTTTGATGTTAAGCCTATTTTAATAGTTAACAGAGAAGGAAAGTTAAGACCTTATACTGCCATAAGGGGAAGAAAAAAATCTCTCAGGTATCTGGCAAATAAAATAATACAATATAAGGGTGATAATGAAATAGAATTAGCAATTATTGGACATGGAAACTGCCCGGAGGAAGCTAAAATTCTTAAAAAGGATATTCTTGAGGAGTATAAGCCTAAAAACATAATGATAACAGAGCTTTCCACAACAATTGCAACTCATGTGGGACCAAATATGATTGCCGTTGCTTTTATTGGTGAGGAAAGAGTAAACTAAAAAATTAATCCTTTATAGAAAGCAGTTTTAATGCTTTTATAAAGGATTTTTAATTTACTTTATATCATATTTCCGGCACTTAAGTGATATTGTTCTGTGTGTAAGCCCTAAGGCTTTACCTGCCTTGTTAAAGCTTCCGTATTTTTTCATGGCCAGCCTTATTATTTCCTTATCATATTCTTGAAAAGGAAGCATTTCATCGTTGTACATATTGATTAATCCATGATTTTCCTCTTTAACATTATTTATATAAATAGGAAGATCCTTATCCCTTATAATTCCTCCCTCACTCATGGCTATAGCTCTCTCCAGTATATTTTCCAGCTCTCTTATATTGCCCGGGTAATCATACTCTCTTAGAAGCTTTAATGCTTGATTCTCAATAATTGGCAAATCCATATTAAATTTGTGAGACAATTTATTTATAAAATGTTCAACGAGAAGATTGATGTCTTCTTTTCTCTTTTTTAGGGGGGGAAGGATAACACCTATGACATTTAGTCTATAGTATAAATCATTTCTGAAGCCCCCTTTTTCTACCATATCTTCTAAATTTCTGTTTGTTGCGGCAATAACCCTGACATCCACCTTGATTGGCTTTAATCCGCCTATTCTTTCAAATTCCCTTTCCTGCAGGACTCTTAATATTTTTACCTGCATGGAAGGACTCATATCTCCTATTTCATCTAAGAATATAGTTCCGCCGTCTGCTATTTGAAATTTACCGGGTTTGCTCTTATAGGCGTCTGTGAAGGACCCTTTTTCGTAACCAAAAAGTTCGCTCTCCAACAGGTTTTCTGGTATTGCGGCACAGTTTATCCTTACAAAGGGTTTATCACATCTGTCAGAGTTTTCGTGGATGGCCTTTGCTATAAGCTCTTTTCCTGTTCCACTTTCTCCTCTTATTAATACCGTTGATGTAGATTTTGAGGCTTTTTCTGCTATGTATAAACACTCCCTAAGGCTCTGACTTTGCCCTATTATAGAAGAAAAGGCCTCTCCTAATGGGCTTTGACGTCTTAACTCTTCCTTGTAATAATCAAGCTCTTCTTTTGATTCCTCCAGCTTAGACATGTATTCTCTCAGTTCATTTACAGGTTTAGCTATGGAAATTATTCCTTTAAAGCTGCCCTCGATATATATAGGGTGAATTGTAAAAAGGGCTTCTACATCTCCCTTTTTATAAAGAAAATCTTCAATTGGTTTTCTGTTGTTAAATACACTTATCTCCAGTTGGTTTGGAAATATGTCCAGTAGGTTCTTGTTTAAAATCTGGTTATCTACTACTTTATAGTAATTCTTGTAAGCTGGATTTACATAAGTAATTTTTCCGTTTTCATCAATAAATGAAATAAGGTCGTGGGAAGTTTCCAGTATTTTATTAAATTTCTCATTAAGCTCTTTCATTCCAACCAGCTCTGAAATATCCTGGTATGTCTCTATGCCCCCAATTACCAGGTCCTTGTTCATTATAGGACAGCGGCTTACAAATACTATATGAGAATTAATATACTCTACTTTCCATTTTTGAATGTTATTATTTTTAAGTACCTCATTAAGTTCTGAGCTTTTATTTACATCTGCAATACTTTTACCTAAAACATCATCTTTTTTAACTGCTAAAATGTTTAATGCGTAGCCATTAATGTCCACTATATTGCAGTATGGATCTGTTACCACAACTCCAATAGGTACGCTTTCAATAAGCTGCTCTTTTGCAATATTATTTTCTGCCAAAATTTCATCGATCCCTGACAAAGCCTCTTCATTTTCACCAAACTCATTATCAATGAAAAAAATAAGCTGTCTGACTGCCATCTTTGAATTGTTATCATTACTCTTGCTGCATATCTCTACTTCTTCATTTTCTAATATTTTTAAAGAAATTACGGCAAGAATAGAAAAAGCAAAGGGAATTTCCATCTTCGGTCTTCTGATATATAAAGTTGTATTATACTTTTTAGAAAGTTCTGCTGCCTTATTAACCAGCATGGCAGCCAGTCTGATATGAAGTCCATTTTTATTTTTAACTGTAGTTATCCTTGAATACATATTTCCTCCTTTATTGATAAAAAGTATCAGATTCATGAAAAAGCATGATAAAATTTATCAATTAGATTATACTATACATAAATATTAATTAATAGAGTAACTTATAGCAATTTAAAAATGTCCTGACTCTTTGTTTTTAAGATAAAAAGATAATTTGTTTAATTTCTCTGATAGTATAATAATTTTAGGGTTTAAGGAAAATATAATGATATAAATGCAATTTTTTAATAATTAACAAAAATAGTTGATAAAAAGTATCAACCTGTTAACGATTTTAATGGATCTATTTTGGCACGGATATTGCTTATTTATATTATGAGAACAATATGGAGGTGGATTATGAAAAAAGGAATAGCGGTTTCATTTGGCTATGCTGTTGGAAAGGTTTTAATTAAAGAAAGCCAGGAAATAGTTTTGGATCAGCACCAGATTTCAGATGTTGAGGCAGAAAAAAATAAGCTTATGGCAGCTATATCAGTTTCTGTATCCCAACTTGAAAAGCTTAAGGAAAAGACTGAAAAGGAAATGGGAGAGGACAAGGCAGAGATTTTTGCAGCACATATTATGCTGGCTGAAGATCCGGTATATATAAGTGAAGTAGATGAATTAATAGATAATAAGCTAAATGCAGAAATGGCAGTATCAAAAATAACTGCTAAGTATCTGGAGTTATTCAGCGCAATGGAAGACGAGTATATGAGAGAAAGAGCAGCAGACTTAAAGGATGTATGCAAGAGGATAATACTTAATTTATCAGGCAAAATGAAGGAAGCAGATGACTACGGATATGATACTGTAATTGTAGCTCATGATTTAACTCCATCTGACACTGCAGAGCTTGATAAAGAAAAGGTTATAGCATTTTTGACAGATATCGGAGGCAAAACATCCCATACTGCAATTATGGCAAAAACCTTAGAGATACCTGCAATTGTAGGACTTCAGGATATCAGCAAAACAGTAAAAAACGGAGACTTGATTATTGTTGATGGAGTAAAAGGCGAGGTTATAATAAACCCGGACAGTGATAAAGTTTATGAATATAAGATAAAAAAAGAAGAATTCTTAAAGGAAAAAGAAGAGCTTAAGAAGCTTAAAGATTTAAAGGTATATGGAAAAGACGGAAGAAGAATAGAAATCGCAGGAAACATAGGAAGCCCGGCTGACATAACTAAGGTAATTGAAAATGGCGGAGAGGCAGTTGGACTTTTCAGAACAGAATTTTTATATATGAACTCATCAAAGTTTCCAACTGAAGAAGAACAGTTTAATGCATATAAATCAGTTGTAGAGAAAATGGGAGAAAAACCTGTTGTTATAAGGACACTTGATATCGGTGGGGATAAAGAGCTTTCATATCTTGATATTGAAAAGGAAATGAATCCATTCTTAGGTTATAGAGCCATAAGACTCTGCCTGGATAGGAAAGATATATTTAAGGTTCAGCTAAGGGCACTGCTCAGAGCTTCAGCTTATGGGAATCTAAGGATAATGTTCCCAATGATTAGCGGTAAGGAAGAAATACTTCAGGCTAAAGAAGTTCTTGCAGAATGCATGAAGGAATTAAAAGCTGAAGGTATTCCATTTGATGAGAAGCTTCAGGTAGGTATAATGGTAGAAATTCCAGCGGCTGCTATTAATTCAGAAGAACTGGCAGATTATGTTGATTTCTTTTCAATAGGAACCAACGATTTAATTCAATATACTTTAGCTGTTGACAGATTAAATCAGAAGGTATCTTATTTATATAATCCATTCCATCCGGCAGTATTAAAGCTTATAAAGATGACAATAGATGCTGCTCACAGCAAAGGAAAATGGTGCGGAATGTGTGGAGAAATGGCAGGAGACCCGGATGCAGTTCCAGTTCTTGTAAGTTACGGCATTGATGAATTATCAATGAGTGCAGCATCAATACTAAAAGCTAAAAAAATTATTTTAGGAGGAAAATAAAATGGTAGAAAAGCAAGTAGAAATTATGAATGAAACAGGATTACATGCAAGGCCAGCAGCAATGTTTGCAAAGGCTGCCGGAAAGTTTAAGAGCTCAGTTACAGTAGTATGTGACGGCAGAAAGGCTAATGCTAAGAGCATACTTGGAATAATATCTCTTGGAGCTGCAAAAGGAAAGATTGTAACAATTACAACTGAAGGAGAAGACGAAGCAGAGGCAGCTACCACATTAGTTCAATTAATGATGGATTTCAAAGAGTAATATGTAAGTGCAGCACCGCAGCTAACTTTAATAGGTTAGAAGCGGTGTTTTTTTATGTCAATTTTAAGCAGAGTTCCCGTATATTTTAATATAATAATGGATAATGGTTCATTTATGTTGATAAATAGTATAAAATATTACACAAGTGAAGAAATTGCATAATTTAAAAATTGAAGGTCAAAGAAAATTATGCAATTCCCTGTAGTAAGAAAAATAATAGGAGTGATATGATGAATAATACCATAAAGTTATATGAGAATGACCCATACATGAAAGAGTTTGATAGCAATGTGATTCAAGTTTTAGAAAGTGATGGAAGCTTTTTAGTAGTTTTGGATAAAACCATATTTTTCCCGGAAGGCGGAGGACAGCCCTGTGATACAGGTTATATTGATGATGCCAGAGTTTCATATGTGTATGAAAAGGACGGAATAGTATATCATAAGGTGGATAAAGAAATTTCTGAGAAAAAGGTACTTATAAAACTTGATTATGACAGAAGGCTTGATCATATGCAGCAGCACTGCGGAGAACATATATTATCAGGAGTATTTTTAAAACTGTATGGAGGAAAGAATAAGGGCTTTCATATGGGGGAGGACTATGTAACAGCAGACATTGATTTAGAAGATATAACAGAAGAGATGGTAAATAAGGCTGAGGAGCAGGCCAATAAAAATATATATGAAAGCAGGGAAATTAAGACTTATGTAGTAGACAAGGAGCAGGCAGAAAGGCTCCCTTTAAGAAAAGAACTTAAGGTAGATTCAGACATCAGAATAGTTGATATTGACGGAGTTGACATGGTTGCCTGCTGCGGAACTCACCCTAAGCTTACCAGTGAGGTTGGAATAATTAAGGTTTTAAAGACAGAAAAGTATAAAAAAATGACCAGGGTATACTTTATCTGCGGACTGAGAGCTTTTAAAGAATACCAGAAATCCTACAGCGTTCTAAGCAGTCTTAGTAAATTTTACTCAACAGATCAGGACAGCTTAATAGGTAAAGCTGAAAGTGAAGCTGAAAAGCTTAAAGATTCATATAGCCTGATAAAGGAACTGAAGAATAAGCTGTATGCCATTGAAGCTGAAGAATTAGCAACAGATGAAAAATCTGATTTAGTTTCAAAGACTTATAAGGATAAAACCTTTGAGGATATTCAGCTTCTTTCAGAAAAAATAAATGAAAAAGGAAAGATGGCACTTATTTCCTCAAAGGAAAACAGAGTTTTATTAACTCACAGTGGAGAATTTCAGGTAAACTGTGGATTGATTTTCAGAGAAGAGCTTAAGGGACTTTCCGGAAAAGGTGGAGGAGGAAACAAAATGGCTCAGGGTGTTTTTCAAAAGGATGAGGATATAGATATATTTATTAAAAGATTACGGGAACGGATAATAAGTATTTAACTTTTCAGATAAATGATATATAATATTAATTGATAATTAATATTTATAGGAGGTATTTATGAAAAAAAATACTAAGATTTCCATAATAGGTGCAGGATATGTAGGAGCAGCTTCTGCATTTGCCTTAATGATGGCAGGCTTAGCTTCAGATATTATCATTGTTGATATAAATAAGGAAAAGGCAGAGGGGGAGGCCATGGACTTATCCCATGGAGCAGCCTTTGTAAAACCGGTGGAAGTAAAAGCAGGAGAGTATGAAGATACAAAAGACTCAGATATAGTTATAATAACTGCCGGAGCAGCTCAAAGGGAAGGAGAGACCAGGCTTGATTTAGTAGGAAGAAATTATGCTATATTTAAAAGTATAATTCCTCCTGTTGTGAAATACAGCCCTAACTCAATACTTCTTGTTGTTTCAAATCCTGTTGATATACTGACATATATGACTTATAAGCTGTCTGGATTTCCAAGAGAGAGAGTTATGGGCTCAGGTACTGTTCTGGATACCTCCAGGCTTAGATATATGTTAAGCACTCATTTTGAAATAGATGCAAGAAATATCCATACATATATAATGGGTGAGCATGGAGATTCGGAAATAGCAGCTTGGAGCACTACAAATATAGCCGGTATGGATATGAATGAGTATTGCAGCAGATCAGGCAAGGATTGCAGGATATGTATAAAGGATGAAATATTTGAAAATGTAAAAAATGCGGCATATCAGGTAATAAAAAAGAAGGGAGCCACATATTACGCAGTAGCTTTAGCTATTAAAAGAATAGTTGAGGCAATACTCCGAGATGAAAACTCCATACTTACCGTATCATCTTATCTTCAGGGAGAGTATGGAATTGAAAACATTTATATGGGAGTACCAACAATTGTGGGTGCATCAGGAATAAAGAAAATTCTTGAAATACCTTTGAATGAAGAAGAAGGGGAAATGCTTAAAAAATCAGCAGATAAACTAAAGGAAGTTTTGGATAAGGGCATAAAGTAAAGGGCGGAAACCTGATTTTTTAACCTATTGTGGTTCCTTATATCATATGCATATAGTATAAAGGTATAGGGGGAATCATATGAAACTATTTATAGACACTGCAAACATAGATGAAATAAAAAAAGCAAATGATATGGGTGTAATCTCCGGAGTTACCACAAATCCCTCTCTTATTGCTAAAGAGGGAAGAAATTTTATAGAAGTTATAGCTGAAATTCTGTCTATTGTTGATGGTCCTATCAGCGGAGAGGTGAAAGCTACCAGTATTGATGCTGAAAATATGATTAGAGAAGGAAGAAAAATCGCAGCAATTAATAAAAACATGGTAGTAAAAATTCCAATGACAATTGAAGGATTAAAAGCAACTAAGGTTTTGTCATCAGAAGGAATAAAAGTAAATGTAACACTGATATTTTCTGCAAATCAGGCACTTCTAGCGGCGATAGCCGGTGCAGCTTACGTATCTCCCTTTTTGGGAAGGTTAGATGATATATCTGTGCCGGGCATTGACTTAGTAAAAACTATTTCAAAAATGTTTAATGTTCAGGGAATCAAAGCTGAAATTATATCTGCCAGTATCAGAAATCCAATTCACGTTACGGAATGTGCCTTAGCGGGAGCAGATATCGCTACAGTGCCTTATAGCATAATAGAAAGTATGACAAAGCATCCTCTTACTGACCAGGGGATAGTTAAATTTCAAAAAGACTACATTGATTCTTTAGAAAACAGAAGATAAATGTAAAAGGGAGCTGCTTTTGATGCAGCTCCCTTTAAAATTAGAATCCTGATTTAATGAATCCCTTACCTTCTACTTCAGATACATCCATTATTGAGATGAATGCTTTTTCATCCGTCTGCTTAACCAGCTGCTTTACCTTTGGCACCTGGCTTAATGAAACTATGCAGTAAAGTATTTTTTTACCTTCTCCTGTATAAGCACCTTCTCCGTATAAAAATGTAACTCCTCTGTGTATTTCATTCATTATTATCTTGCTAATTTCTTTATCTTTGCCCGATATTATAAACAGAAGTTTTTTCTTATTAAATCCGTTTATTACCTTATCAACAAAATATGAAGTAAGATATATTGAAAATAGTGTATATAAACCAACTGACAAAGAAAACATGACAGAAGCTATGACTACTATAATCAAATTAAGAGAAAAGCTTATTGTCCCTATTTCAAACTGGTCGTATTTTTGTTTAACCAGGGCAGATACAATGTCAAGGCCTCCGGTGGAACCGTGATTGCTGAATACTATTCCAATACCTAACCCATTTAATGTTCCTCCATATATGGAAAGAAGAACAGGATCACTTACAGATATATATCTTCCCAGATTTCCTGTTAATATTAAGAAAAATGAAAGGGATAAAGTTCCTATAATGGTATAAACAGTAAACCTCCTGTTTATTTTTAACAGGCTTAAAATAAGAAGAGGAATATTTAATATTAAAATGGTATAGCCAGCTGGAAATTTAGTGATATACTGCACAATAAGTGAGATACCAGAAACTCCCCCGCTGAGCAGCTTCGCCTTAACCACAAAGCAGTTAATTGCAATTGATATTATAAAGCTGCCAAATAAAATTGCTGAAATATGTTTGCCTTCTTCTTTAAAATTAAACTTATACATACTCAAACTCCTTTAAGTTAATTATAATAGGAATAAATGAAGTTAACAAGTATTTACCTTAATTATTGACAAATCATGGCAGAGGCTTGGATTAATTATAAATATTAACAGATAGAATTAAAGGCGGCTTTTGCCGTCTTTAATATTCGTATTTCTTTATATATTCACATAGTTCAACTTTTAGAGGCTTATCATCTAAAGTTTTTTTGTAGGATACTAAAAATTCATTTAGTTCATTATCCTTTAAATTAATAACACCTTCACTTTTAATTATAACTGAATCATCTTTCAAGAGAATTGACAAATCATTAGTTTCATTCTCAATCAAGTAGGTTTTAAAGAGACTTTGTCCTATTTTATTATTATATTTTTCGTTAAAACCTAGATTCTTTCTAAGAGATTCATAATCAAAGGTTTCCTTTGGGATGCCTAGCTTACTTAAATCTATACCTAAGTCTTCTATTTGGTCACCTAAATTATTAAAATCTATACCATACTCATCCTTGTATTTTTGGAGAAGTTTATTTTGAATATCGTTAAATTTTTCCTGAGATATATTGTTGTAATCCATATACTGCTTTATTTTTATATTGAGCTCTACGAAATTTATCTTTCCCTCACTCAATTTATAATAAAGCTGATAAATATAATCCTCAAATTTTAATAAATCCTTATCAGTTACTCTGTTTTTAATCTTGTTAAAATCTATAATATCGCTCATAAATTTTCTCCTCATATTTTTAATACTATTTTAACTCATATTTCAGCTTTTGTTAACAAATAATTTATTTCTGGTAAACTGTGTACCCAAAGCTTTGATCTATAAATTCCGAATTAGGGTAAGAACATATACTAAAAGCCAGCAGAATATCACCGGCAGAGGAAAACAAGTTAAAATAAAATATTAGGCTGCCAAATATAGAATTGAAAAATAAGGAAAGCAGTGATATAAAAATAAGCGGTGACAGAATTATTATGCTGTAGGAGACAGTAGAAAAATGTTTCTTGCTAACATCAATTATATATGGGTTAATACAAATAAACCCCAATTTTATATTTGCTCCAAAAACCAGGTAAAAAAATGCATGAATAGACTCATGTAAAACAGTAAGAGTAAGTATAAATGATACTGCTATAAATAATATATAATATAAATTTTTTGAAGAAAGCAATAAGAAAGCAGCAAAAACACTATCCTCTATAGGCTTTAATTGTATAAACAGAAGTATTAAGGATAGTAAAAAAGCTTTAAGCTGAAACTTATTATTAACATGAAACTCCATCAGATGCACCACCTTTCACAAATTTTGTTATTAGTATTTCTAGAGTTTATTATTTTATACATGGCATAGGCTCATGTATTTACTATTATGTTTAAAAATCTTATAATTATATTTAGAACTATATGATTAATTAAGGTGAGAAATTAAATATTTGGGAGGCTTAATATGATAAGAAGAAAAAATGATCAAACTACTGTATCAAAGAATATCAGGGAAGGTCATGGTGAAATTCAGGTTACTGAACTCATGAAAGCTGATGAATTTTGTGGAAAGGGAAGACTTTATTCAAAAATGACAGTAAAACCCGGCAATTCTATTGGTAATCATGTACATTCAGGTGATTTTGAAGCTTATTATATACTAAAGGGTGAAGGCAGATACGTAGATAATGGAGCTGAAAAAAGAGTATATGCAGGAGATTTTACTTTAACTAAAGATGGAGAAGAACATGAATTAATAAATGATACTAATGAAGATTTGGAATTTATTGCTCTGGTTTTATATTCAAAATAAATATATTTTTTATTCCGGCGGGATTTCATAGAGATATGGACACCCGTTTTTTTTACTTTAAAAATTAAATCTGTAATTATATAATTTCTTTGGTAATAAAAAGTGATTAATTGAAAATAATATAATGTGAGCGGTATGCATAATTCATACTAAAAATAAACATTATATGGTATAATTATAGTAAAGTCTTAGTTTAGGAAAGGGGTATTTTATGTCAGGCGATTTTGGACTAAAAAATATTAACAATATAAATACAGTAGAGCTTAAGAAAGTCGAAGTAAGCGGAAATGTCTGCGGAGAATTTATTGAGCTTTCATTAAATCAGATATTTGAAAATAAAGGAAGAGATGACATCGAGGGAGAGTATATATTCCCACTGCCGGATACTGCAGTTATGACAGGTTTTGAAGTGAATCTTGGAGGCAGAATGCTTAAGGCTCAGATTGAAGAGAAGTCTCAGTCTGAAAAAATAAATTCTGACGCTTCCAGAAGAGGCAGAATGCCGTTATCTCTGGAGGAAATAGATGAAAATATTTATAGAATAACTCTGGGAAAAATAATGAGAAATGAAATAGTAAGGATAAAGATATCTTATATAGATCAGCTTATTTATGAAGATGATAACCTGAAACTTACTATTCCTGCTATTTTGTCCCCTAGAAATATCAACGTTAAGGGAAATCAGGAGATGCTGTCTGGAATTGATGAGGATTATAAATTATCTCTTAATCTCCTTGTTGAGCCAATATCAAAGACGCACATAGAATCAATAACCCATAATATATTAGTTGAATGGCAGGATAATAATTTAGGAAGAGTTACCTTTGCAGATAATAATCAATATCTGGATCAGGATTTAGAACTGATCTTTCATGAGGAAAAAAGAGAAGAAGCTGCAGGTATGATGTATGAGTATACTGAAGAGGAAGAAAGAAAGGGAGTACTTTATTTAAGATTTATTCCGGATTTGGAAGACGATGATATTATAGAAAAGAGAAATTATGATTTCCTTATAGATATTTCAGAGACTATGGAAGGAGAAAAGTTGCAGGAAGCTAAGGATGCACTTACTCTTTGCCTTAGAAACTTAGAAGAAGGAGACACCTTTAATATAGTTGCTGCAGAGGACCATCTTCATCTATTCTCGGAAAGCGGCAAGGTTCCTTACAATGATGAAAACTTGGGAAAAGCTACAAAGTGGATAGATAAATTACAAGCATTAGATGATGCTGAGATTTTAGATGCACTTAAATACTGCCTGGAAGAAAAAAATAAAGATGGGTACAGTACAATTCTTATATTTACAGATGACGAAGGAGAAAAGGACGAGGAAATAGTTCAGTTTGTAAAGGATAATATAGGTGACAACAGATTATTTACCTTTGGTATAGATGCATCAGCCTCCTCCTATTTCATAAATAAATTGGCAGAAGTAGGATATGGAAAAGCGGAGTTTATTTATCCTGATGAAAAAATAGAGGATATGGTTATAAGGCAGTTTGGAAGGATTCAAAATCCTCAAATCGACATTACAAAAATAGACTATGGAAAGATGAATGTAATTTCTACTTATCCTAAAACCATAGATTATCTATATGATTTAGAGCCATTCTCCATATTTGCAGAGGTAAATGGAGAAATAGAAGGAAAAATAAAAATATACGGTTCCGTCAGAAATAAACCCTACGAATATACTATAAATTTAGATACACTTGATCTAGGTGAAAATGCAAACCTGGTAAGGAAGGTATGGAACAGAAAGAGAATTGAATCCCTTGAGGAAAAGGCAAATGCTGCAAAGGGAGATATAAGGAAAAATATGCAGGATCAAGTTGTTGAGATATCCAAAGAGTCCGGTATATTAAGTTCTCTTACCTCTTATATAATGGTAGAAAAATTCGAAGAGCCGGTACTGGGTCTGGTTATTAATAATATTATTCCTCTTATAGTTTCTGAGTCTGCTATTAAAAATCTAAACGAAGCATATTTTATAGAAAGCCCCAGCTTTGTTTATAAAGCCCTTAAAAAGGAAAAACCATCTTTAAACAAATTTATTAATAAGAAGGAAAAGACTGGCGTATCAACCTATACAAGAGAAAACATATTAAGAGATTTGGCAAGAAATCAATTGGCAGATGGTGCATTTTCTGATGTTACAGATGGAAATATAAATAACAAACTTAGAAATACCTCAATAGCTGTTCTTTCTTTTGCATTATCTGAGGTAGAGATAACAAACTACTTAAACCAGATAAATAAGTCAATCAGGTATCTGCTTAAAACAGTAAAGGAAAGCAGCGGGGAAATAGATCAGAAGATTCTTTCACTTATTGCAGTAGCTTTAAAGGCTGCTAACAGTAAAGGAGCAGTAAAAGGAGCCATAAAGCTTCAGGTAGCTGATATGATAAAGGATTATGATTTTTCAGATAATCAGCCGCTGAAGGAATTGGCAAACAGCCTGATTAATCTGTCTGTCAGCGACCTTATTATGCTTTCATTTTTAACACTTAAATAAAAAAGCCCTCAGGGGCTTTTTTTATGAGTTTTATAGTCTGTTAAACCTTGGGCTGTATGATATATAAATAAGTACTGCATATAAAATAAATGTTAAAGTAATAAAAAGTCTAAGTAATTTATTTTTCAAAATATTACCCCCATTATATAAATATCTACATACATATAGACGTAATAAATAAGGAAAAAGTTTCAAAAAATTTATAAATTTTGGAGGAAAAATGGGTAAGAAGGAATTTTTATATAAAAGAATATTTTATATTTTACTAATAGTATCCATAGTTACAGCATACTTATTCGTAGTTTTTGGGAATAATGTTGATAAAAAATATTATTACGGATTTGTTTTAACGGTGGTATTACTATGCATATCATTTTTATCTTATAAAAAATACAGATATGAGAAGGATATAAGAATTGTTGAAGAAAGCTATGGACATCATGTGGAAAAGAAAAAGAAAAAAGAAATAAGAACAACTCTTTTCAATATAAAAAAAGAGACTGCAGATTATTATATAGATGAGCAAAGCTTTAAGGATTTAAACTTAAACAGTATATTCAGCAAGATAAACAATACATTTACCAGTATGGGAGAGGAAATGCTTTACTGCATATTAAGGCTTCCACTGTTTGAAAGGCAGGAAATACAAAATAGGGATAAATACATAAGTGTTTTCCAAAGAGATAAGAAATTAAGAGAAAAAATATCCTATAATCTTTTCAGACTTTCAAAATTCAGAAAGGGAGATGTGGTAGAATTTTTATATGGCACCGCTCCAAAGCCTTCAATGTTTGGATATTTAGCTAATTTTATGTACATATTCACATTAGGCTCTTTGGTTTATGTTGCCTTAAATCCAAAAGATGTATTTTATATTTTTATATTGTTTGCGGTTAATTATGGAATTCATGGGTACATTAAAAATAAAGTTTTCAGTAATATTGAAGTTATAAGAAACATAGGTTCTATGATCTATACAGTAAACAAAATATCAATCATAGAAAGTCCTGATCTTTCGCTCCTTAAAGAGATAAAGGAGATTAACAAAAATTGCAGAAAACTTGGGAAGAATACAGCCATATTAGGAAGTATTGAAGGAGCAGACATAATAGCAGATTATATTAGGATTTTATTTTTAATAGAAGAGAGAAGCTATTTCAGATCCATATCAAAGATAAATTCAAATATTGATAATTTAAAAAAGATATATGATATTTTAGGGAAAATAGATGCATACATTTCAATAGCATCCTACAGAACTTATACGGAAAATTACTCAGTTCCTGTATTTACTGATAAAAAAGGATATTTAAACATGAAGGATGCATATCATCCATTAGTTAATAATCCGGTAAAAAATGATATCTTATTAGATGACAATGGAATTATCTTAACAGGCTCAAATATGTCAGGTAAATCTACATTTTTAAAGACCATAGGAGTAAATGTTCTTTTTTCTCAGACAATAGTTACGGCGCTGACCGCATGCTATGAAGGAAGCTTATTCAGAGTTATAACATCTATAAGCCCAGAGGACAGTATACAAGATGGAAAGAGCTATTATATGGCTGAGGCTGAGGCTCTTCTTAGAATTACCAAGCTTTCTGACGGGAAGCCTCTTCTATGCCTGATAGATGAGATATTCAGAGGCACAAACCCCTTAGAGCGGATAAGTTCTTCAGCGGAAATACTTGACTATATTGCAAAAAATGGAGGAGTTCCAATAGTTGCAACTCATGATATTGAGCTTACACATCTGACAAAGCACCCCTTTAATCTATATTATTTTAAGGAAGATGTAGGTGAAAATGGGCTTACCTTTGATTATAAAATAAGAGAAGGAGTTTCAAATACTCAAAATGCAATAAGGCTTCTTGAGTTTTTAGGCTATCCAAAGGAAATAACAGAAAATGCCTACAAGAGGGTTTCAAATGAAAAATAATACTTTTAATTTTTGTATGTTTATGATACAATTAAGCTAATGTTTAAAAAATAAGCAAATGTTTGGAGGAAGCATGACAAACAGAGAAAGTGAGATACTCCATTTAATAAAAGAAAATCCTATGGTATCCCAAAAGGAGCTGTCAAAAAAATTAAATATTGAAAGATCCTCTATTGGAGTCCACATAGCAAACCTTATTAAAAAGGGTTATTTAAAGGGAAAAGGATATATAGTAAATGAAGATGAATATGTGCTTGTTATCGGAGGCTCAAATATAGATATTTCTGCCAGACCTTACAGCAGCCTTAGATTCCATGACTCAAATCCCGGAAAGTCATCACTTTCATTAGGAGGAGTAGGAAGAAATATTTCGGAAAATCTAAGTAAGCTTCTAGTAAATACAAAGCTGTTTTCAGTCCTGGGTGATGATACTTATGGCAGCAAAATAATGGAAGAGGCAAAAATATCAGGCTTTGATATAAGTGAGAGCCTTATCCTAAAAAATCAGGAAACTTCAACCTATATATCTATACTTGATGAAAATGGGGATATGAAGGCAGCAATATCTTCAATGGATATATATGAAAAGCTGGAGCCAAAACATATAGCTTTAAAAAAAGGATTATTGGATAATTCAAAGCTTTTAGTAGTTGATACAAACATAAAAAAGGAAACTTTAGAGTATATAGTTGATAATTATTCAAAGGAAATATTTTTAGATACTGTATCTACAAAAAAAGCGCTTAAGGTTAAAGACATAATTGGTAAATTTCATACCATTAAGCCAAATAAATATGAGGCGGAAGCAATTTCCGGCATAAAAACAGAAAGCTTAGATGATTTGAAGAGAAATGGTGAATACTTCCTGACTAAGGGAGTGAGGAATATATTTATTACCTTAGGAAGCAGAGGAGTGTATTATAACGATGGAAAAACTGATGGAATAATTAAAAAGAGCAATGTAAAGACAGTTAATGCCACCGGAGCAGGAGATGCATTTGTTGCAGGACTTGTTTATTCTTACATCAATAATTTTAATATAATAGATTCTGCTGAGTTTTCTATGGCAGCTGCCATACTTGCCTTGAGTTCAATGGATACAATTAATAGAGATTTCTCAGTTTTAAATATAAATAAAATACAGGAGGAGATAGATTATGAATAATTTATCAGCTTATCTTGATGTTAATGATGAAGTAAAAAAAGCAATAGAAGATGGGAAACCGGTAGTGGCATTAGAGTCCACTATTATTGCTCATGGCATGCCATATCCTAAGAACGTGGAAACAGCTTTAAATGTAGAAAAAATTATAAGAGATAATGGAGCAGTTCCTGCTACCATAGCAATATTAAAGGGAAGACTTAAGGCAGGGCTCACACCAGATGAGATTGAATATTTAGGGAAAAGTAAAAATGTTTTAAAAGCCAGCAGAAGAGATATTCCGTTTATTGTAGCAAAAGAGCTGGATGGAGCTACAACAGTTGCTTCAACAATGATAGTGGCAGCCTTAGCAGGAATTAAGATATTTGCAACAGGAGGAATAGGCGGAGTTCACAGAAAAGCTCAGGAAACCTTTGATATATCAGCAGATTTAGATGAACTGGCAAATACTAATGTGGCAGTTATCTGTGCCGGAGCTAAATCTATACTTGACTTAGGCTTAACTTTAGAATATTTAGAGACAAAAGGAGTTCCTGTTGTTGGATTTAAGACTGAAGAGCTTCCTGCATTCTATACAAGAAAATCAGGCTTTGGCGTTGATTACAGAGTTGATTCTGAAATTGAAGCAGCAAAGACTCTTAAAGCAAAATGGGATTTAGGTCTAAAAGGCGGTATGGTTATAGCTAATCCTGTTCCGGAAGAATTTCAGATGAATTATGATGTAATAAATGCAGCTATTGATAAGGCATTAAAGGAAGCTGATGAAAAGGGAATAAAAGGCAAGGAGACAACCCCTTTCTTACTGGCAAAGATAAAGGACATAACAGGCGGAGATTCTCTGGAGACTAACATAAAGCTTGTTTACAATAATGCTGAGGTGGCAGCTAAAATTGCCTGCGAGTTATCAAAATTATAGAAGCTTTCCGGCTTCTTTTTATTTTATAAAAATCATATATATATATTACAGTATAAAAAGGGGAAAAAGACTTTGTGTCGAATTAAATAGGTGAGGGGGGATATAATGGGATATAATAATTTTGTTCCAAAATCAAGGGCTGAGTTAAAGGACACAGCAAAAGAAAAATTAAAAGGAAACTGGTCAAATGCAGTACTGGTATGTTTAGTATTCTTCATTTTAACCGGCGGTGTCAGTTTAACAATTTCAGGCAGAGAGTATGTAATGTATGGTGTAAATGCAAGATATTCCTATAACTTTGGAGATTTAATCAAGCTGATTATCGGGGGACCTATGTCACTTGGTATGGCATCCTATTTTTTAAAGCTATTAAGAGACGAAGAAGCCAGGATAGAGGACACATTCTCAGGATTTAGAAATTTTGCATCTGCTTTTCTGGTTCAGCTGTTATCAGAAATATTTATATTGTTATGGACTCTTCTTCTGATAATTCCTGGAATCATAGCAGCCTTAAGCTATTCAATGGCAGTCTATATACTTAAGGATAATCCGGATATAAGTGCCATGGATGCAATCAGGGAAAGCAAAAAGCTGATGGATGGCGAAAAGGGAAGGCTGTTTGTTTTAGGTTTAAGCTTTTTAGGCTGGATAATAGTTGGAGTAATAACACTGGGAATTGGATTTTTATGGATAACACCATATATCAATGCAGTAATGGCGGCCTTCTATGAAGAATTAAAAGCAAGAAAATTAGTTAATAATGATAGTTATAAGCCAGATAACTATACGGAAAATCCTTAAGCATTGCTTAGGGATTTTTTTATAAAATGTAAATAATTAAAATAAAAAAAGTTCACATTTCGTTATTTTCAAATGAAAACTAAACCAAAATGTGACTATGAAATTTCATATTTAATAAATTTTAATATTTTATATATTTTTATTTAATTTTTCTGCTATAAAATAGTAATATAGAACAAATGGAGGAATGATATGAATAAAAAACTGATATTAATATTAACGGCTTTAATTTTAATATTTACTGCAGCCTGTTCAAGTAAGTCCGCTGCAGAAAAAGCAAATAAAGTAAATAAAGTAAAGTCTTCAAATACTGCATCTGATACAAAAACTGCAGAGGAAAGCAGTCCTTCAAAAGTTCAGGATGTAAAAAAAGAGGATGATAAGATTATCCAGGAAGCTGTTGATACTATGGATGATCTAAAACTAGATGAAATTAATGACGGTATATTAAATGACAGTGAATTAGATTCAATTCTTAAGGATAAGGATGATCCCATAGGGGACATACCAACGAAATAAGGGAGGGTATCATGAAAAAGAGAATATTATCAATAGTTCTATCACTGGTTCTTATTATTGGGGCATCACCTATGGTATTTGCTGACACAGTTTCAACTGATGCCAAAGCAGAGCTTACAGAGGAGCAGAAAACTGAAAGGAAAGCTTTTGTTGAAGCATTCGAAAATCAAAAGAATGATTTTGAAAAGTTAAAAACCACTGAAAAAAATTTGATAGCTGAAAATAATGCTTTAGCAAAGGAAATAAGATCATTAATTCAGGGAAAATATAAGGTTAAGGCAGAAGAAGTTAAATCCATTGGTGAACAGGTAAGAGATCTTGCAAAACAAGCAAAAAAATCAAACCAGGAAAGATTAAAGATAAAAGCTAAAGGTAAGAAAACAGCAGAAGATTTAACTGCAATAGCAAATAAAAATAAAGATATAAAAAGCATAAGGGATCAAATAGCATCAATAATCAGCAGACATAAACAAGATAAAGAAGCTTTAAAAGGATTAAAGGCAAAATTCCAAGATAGATTAAATCAGGAAATGGGCTTAGGAAGACTAATACAAGAAAAAAGAGAAGAAAAAGAAACATATGAGAAGGACTTCAAGGCTGATATGGATAAGTTAGATTATACAAAAGCAGCAGAAGACTTTTCGAAGATTTATAAAAAGAAGCAGGAAATAGTAAATTTATTAGAAGAAAGAAAGATTAGATTAGGAACATTAAAAACGGATGTATTATCTTATTTAAATAATATAAAATAAAGGAGGCAATATGCCTCCTTTTAAAATCCTCCGAAGCTGCTGCCGCCGCCACCGCCACCGCCACCGCCTGAGGAGAATCCGCCTCCCCCTCCGGATGAAGAAGAGTCCTGTGTCATAGCAGTTTT
>Ga0172378_10001285_pt1 | contig 23083 bp, 13 predicted proteins | sample GrowelOW332metaG_FD_119755 | JGI IMG/M metagenome (GOLD analysis project Ga0172378, IMG submission 119755) | Groundwater microbial communities from an aquifer near a municipal landfill in Southern Ontario, Canada - Pumphouse #3_1 metaG | ecosystem: Environmental > Aquatic > Deep subsurface >... | reverse complement strand
GTCGAAACTTACAACTCGCCGGGCTCAAGTACATCATCCTGTCCGGAAAACATGTCCCGCTGCCCCAACTCCGGCTCCGGCCAACGCTCATCACCTACGATATTGGCGTCGCCCAAGATTAAAATATACCACCGGCAACCGCCAAACCACACACCAACTTGGTAAAAAGCAAAGACAGAACCACGAACAGGATTTTGCGGATACCAGCGGCGCCATATTTCATGCAGTAGCTCACTCCGAGGCAACGAGGCCAAAAGGCGGGAACGGGAACAGGGGCTCGCAATGGACGCAACCTGTACTACGAACTCCGCCTTCCAAAAAGGAACCGACGATAATAGGCCTTGATGGCCGCCCTTTCCCTTGGGAACGCCGTAAAACAAGCGCTAACAAGAAGACTTGGGTTCCCAAGTATGGCTACGGTCAAAGAAACAAAAACAATTGATCATCCATCCGTTCCTGGTCAGTTTGCTAGAAAAGAACAGTTTTTTCTCTTTGCGCAGACAAACCACGATCGCTGCGATTTATTGCCCATCCGGCGTAGCACTCACAATCCGACTTGAATCTGTTTCCTCTGCTGGATACTTTCCACTACGGCTGCACCAGTTAAAACGGCATAAATGCCATCCTGCAAGGTCGGCAGTGCCGGCGATGGCGGACTGGCAAACAGTTCGGAGAAGAGCAATTTATCGGCTCCGCCATGGCTGCCGGCTTCGTGTTCAATCGGGATTTCTTCCGGGGTGGGAGAGCCAAAGCGGTAAATCCGGATGGATTCCTCGGGAACTGCTTTCATATTGTGGACATCCTCCGCGCTGGATTTATAATTCAGCTGCCTGGCTTCAATCCGTCCATTCTCGCCTTGAAGATGAATAACCTCTCCCTCATAGGAAGCATAAGCACACAGGGAATAGGACGCAAAAACTCCATTCGCAAAACGAATCGAGGCGGCGAAAGTATCCTCAATGTCGATTTCCGGCGACCAGATGCACAGGTCCGGGGTATAAATTGTCGAGTCGAAAAGATCCTTGTTATATTCTCCAACATCCGGGCATTCCGATCGATGCACACACGTATGGCAGTTAATTCCTGAAAACCGGTGCGCTGCTTGGGCCCCATAAGCCAGCAGAGCTCCGGAAGCAGTCACTTCCACCGCATGGGAATCCAGCAGATAATTCATCTTGTCAAAATGATGCGAACTCTTATGCAATTCCAAACCATTGGAATACTTCCGGCGAGAATTCCAACGCCGGAAATAACTTTTGCCATGAATCTGATCGAGGGTCTCCCGGTACTCCAGTGAAAGGATCCGCCCGACAACCCCGGTTTGCAGTAGTTTCTTAAGTGTTCGGGCAACCGGTCGATATCGTGAATTATGACTGGTTACCGCAAAGACTTCGGGATTTCGTTCCTGCGCCGCCAAAATATCCCGACATTGCTGGCGGTTGATACAGAGCGGCTTTTCACAAATCACAGCGATTTTGCGATCCAGGGCACGCACCACATACTCGGCGTGAAAAGCATCCACTGTTCCGATGATCAGCAAATCCGGACGACATTCTTCACAGAGCCGATCAAAATCAGTATATTGCCCCGCTTGAAGAAGCCCGCTCGCACGGGCAAAACCCGCCATTTTACCCGGGTCGATATCCAGCAAGGCCACCACCGTATGCGTCGCACAATACGTTTGCGAAAGCGCAGAAGTAAAAGCAAGCATCCGTAACCCGCAACCGACAATTGCCACCTTTTCCATCCCTTTATCTCCTGTTCATCATACCGAAGAAAATATTTCACTGACTCACTTGATTCTATTTGTTATTACTTTAACTTCTATTATATCGCTTTCTTATTTAAAAACAAATGCAGAAATTGGAAAATGAGGAAGAGATACAATAGATTAGGAGCAAAGTCATGAATTTAATCAGAATGGGATTGAGGATATGGAACGAAAAAAAGATCAGATCTATGGACAATTAAAACGATCAATATTGGAGAATCTGCTGTCTCCCGGGAGTCGTTTACCCCCTGAGGTGGAGCTGGCAAAAAGTCTCGGTGTCGGGCACGTGACCTTGCGGAGCGCCTTGGCGCGCCTCGAAGCGGAAGGGCTGATCGAACGTATCCGCAGCAAAGGCACCTTTGTCGCAGAGAATAGCCGACGGCAAGCCTTTCTGTTGATTCTTCCGGATGGAGCCGAAAACCTCGAAACTCCCAGTCGCTATATTGCTGCCGGCATAGAGGAATATGCAGAAGAAAAAGCCATCACCATTGAGCGTTGCCCAGCGGGGCTTTTCACCTCGTTTTCAGCACGGGAACGGGAAAAAATCCGTACGATGTTCAAGCTCAGCGGTGTAATTGCCGAGACCGGGCATATCCGGATCAATACCAATCTAGTGGTGGCAATCCGTGAGCTTAATCTCCCGACCGTTATTCCACATGGACTTGCGTCTGATGCCGAAAGCAGCGGTTTTTTAGTTTTACGCACGGACGAACGGGCAGCATTCTCCGATGCCTATCGCCATCTGGCTCAGAAAGGACACCGGCGCATTGCAGGATTATTTTTACGTCTTCCGAATGAAGACCACGGCCTGTTGCGCGGTTTCGCCCACCAGGATCTTCTGGACTTTTTACGCTATAACGAACTCGATGATAGTGAATCGCGCATCGCAGAAATCCCGAATGAAGCGGAGCTCATCCGGGACACCGTACGGTACTGGATGCTCGGTCCCAATCCGCCCACTGCCATCCTATGCCATTCGGATCGCTTGGCTATGCGGATTTATAACATCCTCAGGGAAATGAACATTCGTATCCCCGGGCAGGTTTCCGTGATGGGCTATTCAAACTATCCGGGCAGTCAGCTGTTGCTTCCGCCCCTGACAACGATCGATACTATGCTGAAAGACTGCGCACGTCTGGCACTCGATAAATTGCGCCAGCCGGACGAATGGTTTCGCCCTGGCTCCCCTCCAGCGGAAGTGTTCACCCCACATCACCTGATCGAACGCGACAGTATTGTCCCGCCCATCTCGTGAAAACGGACACAGAGCATGGGCATGGTACCCAAAGCATTGGGTACGTGTATGTTTGTGATCCAGGTTGCTTAGCCCCAGTAGGCGTTATGGAGTGCGACGGCTTGACAAAGTTTGCAAAGCGGGAGCTTTGCTCCCGAACTCCATAATGCCACGTCCAGGTGATGTGCATGTTTGTAGTTCGGGCTTCAGCCCGCTCCCCGTTCCCGGATTCTCCCCAGAATGTGGCCGGAGCTTCCAGTTCCGGATCCTCCCCTTTTTTTCTGCCTATTACCCAAAATAAAAAAATACCCCAAAAAACAGCAAAGCTGCTTGCTTTTCAAAAAAAAAGAATTACAATAAGAACTAATGATAACAAATAGGAACAAGCTAAGAAAACAGATGTTTCGGGTTGGGTTCTATTTGCCTGATGTGTCATCCTCAATTTGCGACTGTGAAAATGTTCTATGACAAGATCTTGTTACCGAGGGAAAAATTTGTCTGGGGAAGCGATCGAGCTCCTTGTTGACGGGCAGGAGATTTCAGAAGTCAAGGCGATCCGTCCGGATTCTTCGTTGCCTTGGCTTTTGCCGCCTTTAGTCGATTTGCAGCAGAATGGGGCACTGGGGGTGGCTTTCAATAATCTGACCCACGAATCAGCTGCTGACCTGGCGCGTTTGGCAACACATCTGCTGAACAATGGAGTTGGGCGTTGCCTAGCGACCTTTACCACCTGTCCCTATGAACTTCTGGAGACTGCAGCAGCGGCTTTTGATCAGATATTGCAGCAGGATGCTACGCTGAGCCGTTTGTTTTTCGGCATATTCCATGAGGGGGTTTTCATTTCCCCGAAATCCGGCTGGCGTGGCGGCCATCATCCGGACTATATATTACCCCCGGACTGGGAAAAATTCCAAAAGTTGCAAAAGCTTTCCGGGGGACGCATTCGTTTAGTAAATATTGCTCCTGAAGAGCCTGGGGCTCTGGACTTTATCCGTTGTACCAAAGCCGCTGGGATCAAAGTTGCTCTGGGGCATTGTTGTCCGGATACTGAAACCATCGTTGCGGCAGTAGAAGCCGGCGCTGAAATCGTCACGCATTTCGGCAATGGGTCTGCCCCTGAAATTCATCGCTTTCAAAACCCGTTCTGGGGCTTTCTCGACCATCCCGGCCTGGCACTGGGTTTGATCGGAGATGGTTTCCATTTACCCCCTGAATTGGTACGAGTTGCACTGCGCAGTAAAGGAATGGATGCCTGTTTCATGGTTTCGGATGCCAATATTTATTCTGGATGCCAACCCGGTGCCTACCAACGCATCGGCAGCCTAGATTGCGTCATCGAGCAAAATGGTTTTATCCATGTCGCCGGCCAGGAAATCCTGGCTGGAGCCTGGTTTCAAAATAATCACAGTGTCGAATTCTTGGTCAATCAAGTCGGCTTGGACTTTGCAGAGGCTTGGCGCCTCTGCAGCCTGACTCCGGCTCGCCTGATCGGCATCCCGTTGCCACAAATGCGAGCCGGCGACGAAGCCAGCTTCGTACAGGCTCGTTTTCAGGAACAAAAATTACAGATCGAACAAAATATCTTTTGTGGTAAAAGCTACCCAGAAAAAGGAATCTGAATCATGCGAAAATTCACCTTAATTGAATTGCTGGTCGTAATCGCCATTATCGCCATCCTGGCCTCCATGCTGTTGCCGGCACTGGGAAAAGCGCGGACAAAGGCACAAATTGTCCGTTGCATTAATAATCAGAAGCAGCTGGGAATCGTATTCATGCAGTATGCCGACGACTTTGGCGACTGGTTGCCAGCAAGATGGGTTTCGATGAATTACTCCGGCACCTATCTCGGAACGTATGGTTATAGCTGGCAAGACATGCTGACCACTGCAGGATATATCAAGTATGAGAACATGACCGCAGCAATCAAATACTCGAACATACTAAGTTGTCCAGCAGCTGTAACCGCCTCTGGATCCACTAATTTTGGTCTAAATACAACCTTGCGGACACAATCCATGAATTCTAGTGCCAAGACTAAAGGGGTCTGGAAAGCAGCCACAGAATATGACAGTCATTTCATCATGCGGGACACCATCAAAGTTCCCTCTTCGGTCTCCCAACTGGGCGACTGTAATGAAACAACCTACCAGATCGATGCCTCACAGAAGGAAACAGAATACAATCTCTATCCCTATGGCGCGAATTATATTCGGCACAACCAAAGCATCAATATGCTCTTTATTGATGGACACGCGGAAAACATGAAAAATTCAGAGGTATTGTACTGGGCTACCTCAGCCATTCGCTTTGCCAAACCTTGGTTTTACTAATCTCCCTCCCAATGCACAGAAACAAATGGATAAGAACGAAACACAATTTGCTTGAGGTTATTGATTCTCTGTCTTATTCTCTCTTGTAGTATTCTTGCAAAGGAAATACTGATGAAAAAAACCTGGATACTTTTGCTTGTTTTGTGTGGCACCCTGACTACGTATGCGGAGGCCTTGGTCGCTGAACCCCACCGCGCAGACCAGGCACTTTGGCAACAGCATACCCGCATGGGACGGGATTTCTGGTACTTGCTCAAATCGCAATGGCTTGAACTGCCCGGCGTGAAAGAAGAGCCATTTGTCCAGGAATCCGGCATCCTCTATGCTAAATGGGATATGAAAAATTGGAATTACAGTCCGCAACGGGTATTGCGTTTGCGGGAGCTCAAACTATATGGCGAAAAAGACGGACAAAACAGCGTCGTCAAATTGGCCATCGATATTATTCCCTGTGAAGCGGATACAGAGGTTTACGAAGGGGGAAATTTATGCGATGGAAATCCGGATACTTTCTGTTCCATCAGCGGCAGTATTGCCACTCCGCAAGTACGTTATCGTCCAGTTGCGGTTAAACTTCGCCTCCACAGCGACGAAGCCATTTCCGCCCAAAAATTGCTTTTGAGTTTTGGTGATGATAAGAATCCGGATATCGGGCGGGTGGAACTGCAGGTCGCCGGTCAGAAAATAGACCCGGCAACGGTTCATCTCGAACAAAAATACCGTACCTTGACCCTGACCTTTTCAGAGGTTCCAGTCGCAAATGAATTGACCCTGCTTTGCGAATCCTCGCCGATGAAAATTGAATTGCAGGATTTCCCGGAAGAACTTTCCCAAAAACTTCTGAAACATCCTTTTTCGTCACACCTAATGCGGCCGGTTCCGTTCGGTCTTTCACCAGACAATTTTGCTCGCGAGGCCTGCGAAAAGCTGCTGAACAAATATCGGGATACACACATCGGGATCTGTTTTGCAGAGTGGGATTCGCAGGCTTTTTTCCAATCATGGAATCCCCATAATATGTATTTTACGGATTTGGCAGCTGCATTTGGGCCGCCTCCACAGGATCGTGAAAGCTCCGCACAGACGCTGCAGCGGTTCTGGGACTGGCACAAATCGATCTTCTTCGATCAGATCTGGGGATTGAGTGGCGCCGTTGGTTTCCCGCAATATGGAATGGAATGGGGTGGACAAGTTGCAGGCATGGAACTCACAAACCATACCTCAACCATACCACACCGCACCCTGCTCCGCTATACAGCAGGCGCCGGACGACAGTATGACAAACCCTGGCTCCTTTATCTGGCTTATTATCTCGGTAAATTTTCACCGAATTCGACTCGTGTCATGCCCGACAAGGATTCCCGGCAATGGTCCAGCGGCCCGGATGCCGGCATTTCCCCCTCCTTTTCCCGCCGCACTTTCATGACTGGATATTTTATGGGCATGAATTACCTCAGTTTCGAGGCACAACCCTGGGGACAAGCCGAGACTCAACCAGATGGCACCGTTACCCTGAATCCCAATGGAAAAGTCCTCAAAGATTTTTTTGAATGGACTCGCTCTCCAGCTGGCAAACGTGGTGAATGGTATACGCCTATCCTTCTTGCGGTCGATTATCACCATGGAATGATGCGCCGCAGCGATCGTATCTGGGGCTATAACATGGAACTTGAAAAAGGGGATCTGATGAGTGAGCATATCAACCGCGCCATCGATTATCATGATGGGGAAAAAGCGGCCTGGGACAAACCACCTTACAGCCATAACCTGCACAATTCACCGTTGGGTGATATCTTCGATACTGCATTCATCAATCCACCCTCAGGACAGTACCCGCAATTGGATCGCTATGCGGTGACCATACTGACCGATGACTGCAAAATCAACCCGGCATTGAGCCGCCAACTGGAAGACTATGTTCTCAATGGCGGCACGCTCGTCTTCAACTCCATCCACCTGAATTCCCTTCCGAAAGGCATGATGCCAATACGACTTACTGGAGAAACCACCGAAGACGAAGGCATGGTAATTCCCCAAGTCATCCTGAATAAAAACTGCAGCATTGAATTGAAAACCGCATCCGGCAAGCCTTTTGCAGTAAAATATCGCTTTGGCAATGGGAATGCGATCATGACCTTGCCGGAATATTTACTGGGAAGCGACCGGGAACAGCCGATACCTTACATCAGTGAGTTACTGGAAAAACTGCAGGCGGAGGTGCTGCCGTTCCAGATTTCCGGCGACGCGCAGTTTCTCATCAGCCGCCTTTCAGATGGTCACTGGAAAGTTGCTCTGATCAACAACAAAGGAGTGCTCAAGCAGCCCTGGGAACGCACAGCAAAAGTCGATCCTTCCTATGCTTCAATCGTCAAGCTGACTCTGCCGGAAAATGTCGCGGTTCAGGAAGTTTTCCGCAACGCTACCCTGCGACGTCATGGTACAACTCTCGAAATCGATTTGCCACCTGGAGAAATAAGGATACTTGAAATCCAAGGTTTACCCCTTCAAAAAGAGACAAATCCCCCCCTGATTGGCGAATGGAAACTCGATGGCACCCCCGGCGAAACCGTTTCCGCAAGCCGCGAACGGTCTTACGATATGAACTATGCGCAGACTGCTTCCGGAAAGAAGGTCTACGAAGCATCGGCTGCAAATACTGCTGTACAAATTGAGTACAATCCTGGATTTCCCCTGAAGTTTGGAACCATTTCCTTCTGGGCGGCTGCCAACTTACAGTGTGAACTAAGCGACCGAGGAGGCTATCCAGTCGCCGCCCGTTTCTTCCGGGTAACCATGCATAATCAACGCTGGGGCTTCACGGTCTTTGACTCGGATTCCATCGCCGGCCCCCCTGCTGAACATGATCGTTGGACACATATTGCGTTTACCTGGGACGGGCAGCTCTGCCGTTTCTTCGTCGATGGAGTGGAATATAGCAACGACGGAATTCCGCTGAAGGTTTTTCTTCCCATCTGGAATAACGTCTTTGAAATCGGCACCTTGGGACGCGGTCGACGCACTTTTGGTGGAAAAATTGCTGAGGTCAAACTTTTCTCCAAGGCTCTTTCTGTGAAAGAGATCAAGGAAATAATGCAGAAAGAACGTGAACAATTCTAAGCCTTCGCAAGGCTCTCCCCCTGCCCTGTCCTCCGGCCAATGCTCTTTAGAACAGGGAAACTATTAATGCAGCCAAATGCAACATCGCATTTGGCTTGACCACGAAAGGAAACTCCATGCGGAAACTCACATTGTTTTTACTGTGTCTTTTTTCACTTCTCTTCGCTGATGAAACCCTGCTGACTGATACGTTCAATAAAACCCGCTGGCGAGCTGCCAATACATCAGAGTATGCAAAAATCGAAAATCAGGTCATGAAATTGGAGGATGAACGCCGTTATCTCCGATCCGGTATTATCAAAGACTTTTCCCGCGGCAGTAAGTTCCGCCTGGTTGTTGAGGGACGCGGCACTGAAAAACTCAAAATTGGTTTTTTCAGTTATGGAGAAAAAATCACGCAGCTATTTAGTCAAGAGCTACAATTAAGCAAAGATTTTGCCGCTTATGAATATGTCTGCGAGATTCCCGAGCGCGCCCGGCAAGTAACGCCGATCATCCAGGGGTCGGGAGAATATCGTAAAGTCATTCTGAGCCATGTCTTTGATCCGGATTACCAGCTTGTGGCCACCCCGCCCTACCAGATGACTGCCGAAACCCCGACCCCGATTACATTCACCTTGTATCACCAGGGAAAAATTGTCGAAAACGCAACCTTCGTCGAACTGGGCCAAGAAGCATTCCATCGTGAATCCGGAGCGACTGCCTACGCCTGGATTGACAAAGCAGAGACTGCGAAATTCGATGCCGCAGCCAAAGACATTCGCCTCGCCAAAGCGGTCAATATCCTCTATCTTGGGGACAGCCTGACGCATTTCGATATCGGACACAACCATGTCGACAAGGTCGGTTTTTTCCTCAACAAGTACAATCCCGGAAAAGCCGAAGTCTTTAACTATGCCTGTGGCGGAGATGATATCCAACGCATTGTTAATCGCCTGGATGGAAATACTTCCGGACGCTGGGGAAAACGCTACCAAGACCTCTGGAGCCGTTCCTACGACTGGGCCTTTGTCTTTCTTGGACATAACGACACCAAAGCCTCCAGTGCAAAAAATTATGCGGAGGCGGTCGTGCCACCGGAGCGTCAACGCACCCTGTATGAAGATTTGCTGAGCAAGCTCAAAGCAAAAGGAATCCAGCGAATCATCTTGATGTCGGCTTCGTCTTCGAATTTTGCTCTCTGCCAAGCGAATTCCGCCAAACTCACAAAAGTACATAACCGTTTTGGCGAGCCAAAGCATTTGGAAGCCTTCAATAGCGTCCTGAAGGAACTTGCACAAAAACATCATCTGGAATATCTGGATGTTTACGAAGCAATGAAAGCCTTATCCAATAAAGCCGAACTACTCAATCCTAATGATGGCGTGCATCTGACCACAGCAGGCCATGACTTTATCGCCATCGAAACGCTGAAATATCTTAGCATAAAACAGTAGTTTCGCCACCGAGGCTGTTTATGTCGACGCCGAGTTGAAATGGCAGGATTTCGCCGTTTTGATTTGGCGGGATGCCTTTTGTTATTCTGCCTCTTCTTCGGATTATTCTTGACAAATTCAAGGAAAAATTTTCTTCTTTTTATGCTTTTTCTTGAAAAAAGCTTATATTTCTCGCATGATCCAGTTTCACGCAAAAGGATTTGATAATGCTTGGATGCTCTATCTGGCAATGAGTACACCCGGCCATAAATAAATTACACGGGACAAGGTACTGTTGTCAATAGACCGGAAAAACGTCTCCTATCTGTTGCCTGAGGCAATCTTATCTCACACTTCTTTGATATGCAAAACTCCCCGTTTTTTTACGACACGGCTGGAGATAGAGGTTGTTGTCTTCGTTCAAAAAAACCGCCACGCCAAACCGGCAAAAAACCGCCAAAATCAAACGGCGGTGACAGTTTGAGGATTTCTGTCATGCGGATTAGCGTCAACACCCTTGGCGGCATCTCGTACAGCGCTTCCTTTCCGTCACAAAAAACCGAGTCCCCGCAAAGAAGCAAAAATCATCCACTGCATTCATACTCAGAAGCAGCTGGGCGTGACATTCATACCCTTTCCTGGTAAGCCAAGATTCAAAGTGTAAATTTGTTTTCAACCGCACTTCAATCGTTCGTGTCATTCAGGCACGTCCACTTCAACAAACTTTCAAGTTCCGCATATGAACACTTCAACATCAGGCACAAAATCCTCTCGCATTTACCCGACCATAGCAGAATTGCTTGCACAATACCCGCCGCCACCACCACATGAAGAGTGGATGTTTGTTGATGAATTGCAGCAACCGCAATCCCTGCAATTGCGATCGGAACGCCTTGTGGCTGACATCTCTGAAGCCAACATGCAACAGGGGATATCGATCATCAATCGTTTCCCTGATCCGTCCGGATGCTTATCTACAGCCCTTGAATATCTGCTCCAACTGGCAAATGACAATGGGAAACACCGAGATTCTCAGGAAGCATACCCAGTTTCCATCCGACAAGAAGCAAGCAGTTGTTATGAAGAATATACACTGGATGTCACCCCTGCTGGCGCAACCTTGGCTGCTAATGACTGTGAGGGCATACGCCGTGGTATTTATGCTCTCTCAGACATGCTTCTGGCATCCCCGGGGCCATTTATACCATGCGGCAAATGGAAGCGGAAACCGTGGCTGAAAACAAGAATTGGCCGCTGCTTTTTCAGCCCTGTGAAACGCTGGCCAGTAAATACCGATGAATTGCTCGATGACATAGACTACTATCCAGATGAATATTTAAGCCGTCTGGCACATGAAGCAATTAATGGGCTTTGGCTGGTTGTAACACTACCGGAACTTAGTGAAACGTCCTTCACGCCCCGCGACCCACTGGCCGACCGGCGCATGACAAAGTTACATCGAGTCATCAAACAATGTGCCCGCTATGGCATCAAAGTTTATCTGTTCTGCATTGAGCCCTATTCCCAGCAGGAAGACGCCCCTCTGGTTCAAGCGCATCCGGAATTGTTCGGAGCCCACATCGGCGAGCGACGGACTTTTTGCCCCAGTTCACCAGCCACCCGGCAATATCTGGAAGAATTGACTTATGGAGTTTTTAAGCAGGCACCGAAACTGGGTGGTTTAATTAATATTACCCATGGAGAACGTCTGACTACTTGCCTGTCATCCCTGCAAGGGACACATAATGAAGCGATCCAATGTCCGCATTGTGAAAAACGAAAACATGGTGAAGTCATCAATGACAGCCTTTCGGCAATGGCGACCGGCTTGAAAAAAGCGGCGCCCGCAGCCCAATTGATCGCTTGGTTTTATTTCCCGCTGACTGAAAAACACGCCCCATGGGCGCATACCATTGGCGCTTTTGTGCCAAGTAATAGCATTGCGCAATTTAATTTTGAGTCCGGCGGAGAAAAAACGCAGTTGAAACGCATTCATCGTGGCGGCGATTATTGGCTCAGTTATGTGGGTCCATCCAGCCGTTTTAGACGTCAGGCATTAGCCAACCGAAAGGCAGGTGTTGCCGTCTCGGCAAAACTTCAAGTTGGGTGTGGATATGAATTGGGAACAGTACCATTTATACCCGTACCAGGAGTCCTTTACCGAAAATTTGAGGCGATGCATAAGCTCGGCGTTGAACACGCCATGTTTTGCTGGTATGTGGGAAATTATCCGGGCTTGATGAACTATACCGCTGGACATCTGGCCTTTGAAGAATTTAAAGACAGCGAAATTTCTTTTCTGAGCAAACTCGCCAAACCTTTTTGGGGAGCGGCTTTTGACTCAACCGCTAAAGCGTGGGAACTTTTCACGAAAGCATATGAGCATTTGCCATTTTCATTGATGTTCCAATACTATGGACCACAAAACACGGGGCTTGTCTGGCGAATGTCAGTGTACCCGTACTTGCGTCCATTGTCCCCACCATGGAAACCAATCTTTCCGCCCAGTGGAGATGCCATAGGCGAAGCCTTGGCTGGGTTTTCTCTTGCAGAAGCCTTGATGCAAATGAATAAACTAAACAAAGGTTGGCAAAAGGGCTTGCAATACCTGCGTAAATGGCAAGATCTCAATGGGCATGATCACGAACGGGAGCTGGATATCGGCCTCGCTGAAGCCCTGGGAATCCATTTTGAAAATACAGTAAACCTCTTACGCTTTTACCAGTTGCGTGACAAACTGTTTACTGCCACTAATAGGGGAGAAAGCTTGCCTGAAATGCGGAAGTTGGCCGAACGGGAAGAAAAACTTTCTTTGGAAATGGTGGAACTCTGCAAAAAAGATTCACGTCTTGGCTTTCATTCAGAAGCATTATGCCACCGCTATTATCCATCCTTGTTGAAACAACGTGCTGAACATCTTCGCACGGTCGTAATTCCCGAAATTGATGAGCTTGAAAAGGCCTTGAACACAGGGAAAACACCATGGGAGCAATTTCTTGCCAGGCCGGATGCCCCCTTAACAATTCATCCTGAAACTTGGCAAACTGCAAGTACTGGTGCTTTCGTCTGGTGTTTTCTTTTGGAAAAAGACGTCTTTGTGCTCCAGATAAAAAAACTTGCAGAAATGAAAGAAACCAACGACCTTGTTGTGTATTTTATGGATGCAAGCGGCATTACATATCCGGTAAAAATACGCTTCACCTGGCATGCTGAGCAGATTACTTTGCAAGATGAAAACTGGCGCCATGTCGTCGGGCATCCCGCGCCTCTTGCCGTCTCAAGCCAGTATCAGTACTCAGCAAAAAACACTGTCACTTTGAAATGGCCCCTGGCCGAATTACCAGTAGCAGAGCGCCGCATGCGGTTAAATTTGTGCCTTGGAAACAGTTTTGCAGAAGGTTGCGGATATGAACATCGACTGTATCTCAACAATTTTTCCCCGGAACAGACCGTTTTACTGCACTGGTGAGAAGATACAGGCCGGATACCCGGTGCAGCCATCTTCACAATGATGGAATAGCGTGTTGGCAATTTAAATTATTGAAACTTTTCTTTCTGCGATATATATTTTATTTTTACGATGCAACCAGGCAAGATATCGAGGTCAGAAATTATGGGACAGAAAGCAAAAGAATTGGTCAGTTGGGAGACCTCCGATACCCAGGAAATTGAACGCCGGCGCACAAGAGCCTTGGAAGAAGAGATGCAGGTCAAAGTGGCGGAAAAAGGCGTACGTTCACTTTTTCAGGATTATCTGGTTTCCAGAACCGGCATTCCAAACCCACTGACCTATCACGTCGAGTTGCGCTCGCTGAGCAAATTCACCAATACCTGCACCTGCCCGGATTTCCAGAAAAACTTCTTGGGTACCTGTAAACATATTGAAAAAGTTCTGGCGACCATTAAACGAGGCAAAACGACAGAATCACCCTATGTTGAACTCTTCATGTCCGTCGAAACCGGCAACCCCAGCATTGCACTGCCGAAAGACATCAATTCGCAAACTGCGACCTTTATCGACAAATTTCTGGATGCGGAAGAAAAGTTGCGGCAACCACGTTGGAATACGCTCCAAGTTTTTCTACGGGACATGGAACAGTTGTCCCCTGAAATCCGCAAAGAAATCCGAGTCTCTTCCGGAATTTACGACTACCAAAGCCTGATGCTGGAAAAAGACCGACTTGAACAAGTGCGCAATAAATTTGCCAGCAAGTTACGTGAAGATGCCGGACAGACTAATTTTCTGCGCCATCCGCTTTATGATTATCAGATCGACGGCATGCTTCACTTGGCTTTTTCAGGACGCGCCATGCTTGCCGATGAAATGGGACTCGGTAAAACCGTACAGGCCATTGCCGCAGCAGCGGTAATGCGGGAGTATTTCGGAGTCAGCAGGGTGCTGGTCGTATCCCCTGCTTCCCTAAAAACGGAATGGGAAGAACAAATCCGTAAATTCACCGCGTTGCCAGTGGAAATCATCTATGGCTCCCGGAAGGCGCGTTTGGAGACCTACCGGAAAAGCACAGCGTTTTTCATTCTGACCAATTATGAACAAATCATCAGAGACTATGATGAAATTAACAGCGAACTGATGCCGGATATAGTGATTCTTGATGAAGCACAGCGAATTAAAAATTGGCGCACAATGACCGCCAATCACCTGAAACGACTGCAATCACGCTTCGCCTTCGTATTGACCGGAACACCCATTGAAAACAAGATCGATGAACTCTACTCCCTGGTGGAGTTTATCAACCCGGCCATCTTCGGCAGCCTTTTCCGCTTCAATCGCAGATTCTACCATTTCGGAGAAGATGGTAAAGTCGACGGCGTCCGGAATTTGCGCGAACTCCACGAGGAAGTCGGACAGATCATGCTGCGAAGAAGGAAAACCGATATATCCGAACAGCTCCCTGAACGTATCGATAACAACTATTTTGTGGAAATGAGCAAAGAGCAACGAACACGCTATACCGAATATGAAACCATTGTCGCACGCTTGTATCAGATGGCAAAAAAACGTCCATTGCTACCACAGGAATTTGAACGCCTGCAAATCGCGCTGGGCTGCATGCGCAACCTTTGTGACAGTGTTTATATCATGGATCCAAAGATTAAGGAAGCCCCCAAGGTCGATGAACTGATGCGGATTCTCGAGGATATCTGGGCTGCCGAGCCAGAACGCAAAGTCCTCATTTTCTCGGAATGGGTTCGTATGCTGGAACTGGTTGAGGAGCGTTTGAATAAGCAGAAAATCTGTTGTGCTCTGCATGTCGGTCATGTTCCTCAGCAGAAACGCCGTAAGGAAATCAACCGGTTCAAGGAAGACCCCGCCTGCCGGGTCTTTCTGTCTTCCGATTCCGGCGGTGTCGGCCTGAATTTGCAGGCGGCCAGCGTGGTTGTCAACCTCGATCTTCCCTGGAACCCTGCCCGCCTTGAACAACGCATTGCCAGAGCTTGGCGGAAACATCAAAAAAATTCTGTCAATGTCATCAATCTGATCTCCCGCAACACCATTGAACATAAAATGCTGGCCACCCTGGAATTCAAACAGGGCTTGGCCGATGTGGTACTCGACGCCATCGGTGAGTTTGAAGAATTTGAAAAAGTCAATGCCAAAGCGGCGTTCATGGAACGGCTTTCGAAGATCATGGAGTGCGATCCGCCCGCAACGCCAGCGCCAATGATCGAAGACCGCACAACGCCAGTCGAACGCCTTACACAGGAGCTCACTCTCGACAATCCCGGAATCGGCTCCTGCAGTATCCTTTACGACCCCGAAAGCGGAACTCCGAAATCCGTGTTTGCCGTCGGTTCTGCAAATGCGGCTGAAAAGTTGCAAATCAATCTGGAAAAAACGCATGGCGCCCGAGTCCCCGATGACAGGATCGCGCTTGTGGCTCCGGAGCAATATGCTCTGCTCCAGAAGCTGGCGGCTCTGGGAATCATCACCATCAATGATCAGCGCATGACGGGTGTCTTCCAAACCGAGACACTCCAGCCGCCCAGTCTGCCGGATAACAAGCTACGCATGAAAAAGAGCCGGGCTGTCATGAATGCCGCCGAACGCAAGCTGAAAATGGCTCAGGTTTTGAAAAGCGGCGAGTTTCTCGAAGAGGCTCTGCAGCCCGCCAAACAGGCCGTTTTGTCTGCGGCGCTGGCGCTGTTTGTCTTGGCCGCAACGGAAACGCTCGATGCGGTTCCGGAGGAATTCACGGCCGAAATGATGCCGGCTCTGAAAAAAGGGAATGCGGCTCTTTCCCGGGAACAGCTGATGTTCCTGCAGCTGGTTCTGCATGATCTCAATGAAGACAATACGGAATTCCTGAAAAATGCGGAAGACTTCATCGAAATCGCCGCGGAATACTTGAACAAACAATCCCTGACTTCATGAACCTGAAATAAAACCAGGCCAAACCGCCGCAAAAACGTCCTCTTCTGCCGATCAATCCGCACCCGCAGCGCACAGCTCCCGTCACTTCACTGAATTTTTAAGAGAAATTTGCTTTTTCGTAGATTTGCATTAGCTTATAGTCAAGTATGTTTTTTATCGATTTCTTCGGGGCTTTTACCAAAGCAGTGGTCGGTATTCATTCTGTTGCCTCTGGAGTCGTGGTGTTTATGCCCGGCAACAGGTCTGATATTCTCAGTGCCAATAAAATACGATCCATTCCAGCACGGTTTTTGAATATGCAGTTTATATGAACGCTCATTGTTCCCGGTTTTGCTTTGATAAAAGTCCTATAGGCATGAATTTTGAGAATCGTTCTGCCTGTGATCACAGGCAGGACTGAACTTTCAGCTGTTTTCTTCGTTGTTTTGCATTTATTTTTTGTTTAAGTAATTATTGTCCTTAGAAGAACCCAAATTAATCACGAGAAAGAAACTATGGCACAAAAAACACAGCAGCTTGGCCTTCTGATTGACTTCGAGAACTTGCTAGCCAGCCTCGATTCAGAAAGCAACACCAGTTTCATCCCGGAACTGCTTGCCACACTCGAACACCGCTTTGGCAAAGTAGCTTACCGGAAAGCATTTGCGGATTGGAGTAATGCCAAATTAAGAAAAGCCGCCAGCGAATTGCAGCGCCACGGAGTGCAAATGCAGCATGTCGTCCGCGGACACAATAAAACGTTGATCGACTCGGTGCTCGCCCTGCAGGCCATGCATACTCTGGCTCTGTATCCGGATCTGACCGGACTGGTCTTGGCGAGTGGAGATGCAGATTATCTGGCTCTGGTCATGCAGTTAAAAAACCATGGCATGACAATCATCGGAGTCGGAGCAGATGGCAACGCCAACAGCTCATGGAACCACCTCTGCGACGAATACTTGGTCTGTAATACCAGCAAAACTTCCCCAGCCAAAGCGGCGCCCCCAGCTGCCGGCCCGGAAAAAAATGCGATGACTGCCTCTCTGAAAGAACTCGTTCCGGTCAATGGTATCCTGATCAGCGATTTGGAAGCACAAATTAAGGAAGCACAGCCGAATTTCAATCCGGAAAGTTTTCATTGCCACAGTTTGTTGGAGTTTCTGCAGTCCTTGGGTAATCAGTTCAAAATTGCCAATACGGAAGACGGGATTATCATCAGCAGTCAAGCGGGACGAAATGCTTCGCCATATACGCTGCAGGAACTGCAGAGTTTTTCGTTTGTGGACTACATGCAGGCCACCCGCTGGTATATTATCGACGGCAATATCCGGGATCGAGTTCTTCACAATATCTATGCTCTGTTTGAAGAAAACGGGCGGGTACTGACGAACGATGAACTGCATAACCTTGTGGATCCGGATCATATTGTCGAAGAACGCCCTTGGTACGGCACGATCTTCTCCTTGGTTTATGGAGCCTGTTTGTGGGAAAATCCCGACGATTCGTCGATTCCACTACCGCGTCGGCGCCTGTCTCTGTTCCGCACGGTCAAGAGTGAGGAAGAATTTCTGATCCGTTATTACACCAGTCTTTTCCACAAAGCCTATACAGAACGTCCCGGGCTCACGGCGCAGATGTGTTCTGAGCTGATGCATCCGGATGATGTCGAAGCACATATTCCGCTTTATCAACAGGTTTTGGAAGAACTCAGCCGTCGGCATTGAGCGAATTGAAACCACGCCCCATGCTGTCCTTGTGTCACCGCTTCGTACGCTTCTCCGTTCTTCTGACAAGTTTTCTTTTGTTGGCCGCCTTTGGCTGCATGGTTCACCGAAAAGGCAATCGTCCCATGCCGGTATCCAAGGAACCCTTTACTTTTAGCTGCCACCCGGATCATCTTGCCGCACTTCTGCCAGAAGTGCGGCAAGCTTTTCGCTTGGCAGCCGAAGCGTATTACCAGGCAGTCGGTGAAAAGCTGCATCTGACCAGTGCCAAACGAAGTTTACGGCATTGCGCGGAACTAATGGCAGGATTCACGCGCAAACAGCTCGAAGGCATGTACTGCCGAAATGGCTATCCGGACTATATTCGCAGTATCGTTCAGGCACAGGAAAGACAGAACAGCACACTCAGCACCGATCAGGTCTATCAGATTTTGCAGAAGCGGCAGGGAGGGTACATCTCTTGGCATTTAATCGGTGCAGCAGTGGATATCTCTGCAAAGGTAAAAAACCCCGCTTTACTTAAAAAACTATTACAGGGACATAATTTTTCAGTTTTTGACGAGCAGGTTTTAGGAATTTCTTGTCTGCATGCCACATATCAGGGCTTGACGCCAGAGATTATTCGGGAGTAGAAAGCGCATGTCCAGTGAACATTCCAGCCTGTTGGAGGATCTGACCCCCGCCCAGTTGCAGGCTGTCACGCATCGGGATGGGCCCATGCTGGTAGTAGCCGGTGCGGGTTCGGGGAAGACTCGAGTCGTCACCCGGCGTTTGGCCTGGCTGCTTTCCCAAGGTGTCTGGCCAAATCAAATTCTGGCCATGACTTTTACCAATAAGGCCGCACGGGAAATGCGGGAGCGGGTCGAAACATTGACCGGACACCAGTTGCGAAACCTGGGAACCTTTCATGGGGTTTGCGCACGCTTCCTGCGCCAGGACATCGAGCATTGCGACTTCGGCAGAAACCGGAATTTTGTCATCTATGACGAATCCGACCGGCTCGCCGTTTTGAAAAACAGTGTTGCCGACTTGGAACTTACCGGGCTTTCCATCCCTGTGAAACAGGTCGCGAACCTCATTGGGGAAAGCAAAAACAAGCTCTGTTCTGCCGAAGACTGCATACGTAATCTTGAATTCTGCCCGCATCCGGAGCTCTTCCTTCGCCTCTGCGTCCGTTATGAGGAGAAGATGCGTCAACTCAATGCCGTCGATTTCGATGATTTGCTCTTTCTGACCGTAAAAATGCTGCAGCAGAATCCCGCCCTGCTGGAAATCTATCAAAACCGCCTGCGATACCTGCTGATTGACGAATATCAGGATACAAATCATCTGCAGTACGTCTTGATGCGGCTGCTGGCCGGACAACACGGCAATGTCCATGTCACCGGCGATCCGGATCAATGCATCTATACTTGGCGAGGCGCGGATTACCGCAATATCATGGATTTTGCCCGGGATTTTCCGGAGGCCGTCGTGGTGAAACTGGAACAGAATTACCGCTCCACACAAAATATTCTTGAAGCCGCCAATGGCTTGATCTGCCAAAACCAGCAGCGTATCGACAAAACCCTGTTTACAGAAAATGAAAAAGGGGCTCCGGTAGAATGCTTCCAGCTCGCTGATGAAAAAGCGGAAGCTGAATGGATCTGGCGGAAAGCCGACACCCTCCAGAAAAAGGGAATCCCGCTGCATGATATCGCAATCTTTTACCGCACCAATGGCCAGGCGCGAAGTATCGAAGAAAGCCTGATCCAGAAAAATATGCCGTATCAGATCCTGGGTGGTCTGCGCTTCTATGACCGCAAAGAAGTCAAGGATTTTATCGCGTTCCTGCGCCTGAAAGCCAACCCCAATGACGAATTGGCTCTGAAACGCACCCTGGATTGCCGAAGCTTCGGCATCGGCCCAAAAACTCTGCAAGTGCTCTGCAATGCCGCAGAACAGGCACGGCAACCCATCCTGGTTTTTGCCGCCAGCGAGCAGCTTCTGCTGCAGCCTTGTTGTGCCGGCAAAGGAAAAAAAGCAGGGCTTCTACGGGAATTCTCACAATGGTGCCGTGAACTTCTACAAATTGAGGCTCCTTCTTTGGAACAGTTAGTGCGTACCATCCTGGATCATTCCGGGCTGAAAGAGCTGTTGTTTCAGGAATACGGCCAATACCTGGCCGAAGAACGCATCGAACATCTCGATAGCCTGCTGGGTAGAACACAGGAATATGTACTCGATCATCCGGAAGCGGATCTACCGGCTTTTCTTGCAGACCTGGCATTGGTCAGCGATGTCGACAGCCATGACCCCCAAGCAAATTGCCTGACCCTGATGACGCTACACAGTTCCAAGGGACTGGAATTCCCCTATGTCATGATCGCAGGAGTGGAAAATGGGCTCCTGCCCTATGGCAATAACATCGAAGACGAGCAAAAACTAGAAGAAGAACGGCGCCTCTTTTATGTCGGCATCACCCGCGCCCGCAAAGCCGTGTATCTGCTGTATTGCATGAGCCGATTTTTCTGGGGAAAGCGTGATTATAATCGCCAGCCCAGTCATTTTCTTAAGGATTTACCAAAGAATAATTCCTGCTGTAAATTCACCACCCCGAAGCCGAGCAGAAGAAGTGGTTTTTATCCTTCCCCGGAAGAAAAATATCAGCGGCTGCAAGTTTTTCCGGAAGACGATCTGCCCATTATTTATCAGGATTGATGCTTATTCAAAAATCGGAATCTCCACGCCGCTTAATTAGCTATTTATTTCCAATGGGGCAGATTGTCGGTGGAGCAATCAGGGGAGGATCCGGAGCTAGAAGCTCCAGCTACATTGCCGGAGCTCCGTCGCCTGCATACGCTAATGCTCCACTTTGCTCAAAGGTTTATTCATGCCTCAGGGCTTCAATCGGGGAGAGAGCGGCGGCTCGGAAAGCGGGGTAGATACCGAAAATCATACCGATCAGCACAGAAATAGTAAACGCCAGGATCAGGGAATCCATTTTAACGATCGTCGTCAGGCCGGCAAAATGAGAAACCACTGCCGGGACTGAGACGCCCAACCCCACACCAATCACCCCACCAGCCAAGGACAGTAGTAGCGCCTCGGTCAGAAATTGCAGGATGATATCTGCCCGGGTTGCCCCAAGAGCCCGGCGGATGCCGATTTCACGCGTCCGCTCTGTCACACTCGCCAACATGATATTCATAATGCCTATGCCACCCACCAGCAGGCTGATCGCCGCAATACTGCCCAACACAATATTGAAAATTCGCTTCGTCTGCTCGGCCTGACGTAGCAATTCGAGAGGAACCGTAATTTCAAAATCCGCCTCCTTATGATAATACTGCAGGGTGGAACGCACGGAATTAGCCAGAGAGACGACGGCCTCGTCCGTCGGAGCAGTCAGTGTCAGTTGGTGCAGCTCTACGCGTTCCATGGAAAATGAGCCGGTTTCCTGCTTGACGATCGTTTCGCCAAAGCGTTGTTTTGCCGAACTGATGGAAACATAAACTTGGTATACATCCTTGCCGGATTTTTTTTCTTTGTTGTTTTTCTTGCTGCTGGCAGAAACGACTCCGACAACATGAAATGCCTTGTCCCCAAGATAGATATTTTTGCCGAGCGGATATTCTAGAGGGAAAAGCGCATGAGCAGTCTCCTCAGTCAGTACAACCGCATTACTGATGCTTTCCACATCATATTCATCAATAAACCGCCCGGAGTGGACACGTAACGACGATTTTTCCAAAAACCATGGCACGGTGCCAATCACCATTCCCGGCAATCGGACGTCAAGATAGCGCAATCGTGCGGTGATTTCCCGCGCTGGAACATGAATATTAACATCTGGATACAGCGTTCGAATACGCATCACATCATCATAGGTCAAGCCATAGATACTAAGACGACTCTGGCTTTGTGTCGAAGACCCCGAATCCTCTGGTTTCCTGGAGCGGATAATGATATTGGTACTACCCATACTACGGATTTGCTCGCGCGCTTCATAGCTGGCTCCTTCGCCGATAGCCAGCATAGCAATGACGCTGCTAACTCCGAAAATAATTCCCAAGGCAGTAAGAAAGCTGCGTAATTTATGCTCAATCAGGCTAACCGCCCCCAGCTTTCCCACTCGTTTGATTTTATATAGCAAATGTAACATTAGAAAAAAAATTCAGGGTCGCACTTTATTTTCGTTCATCACTGTCGATCAAGCCATCCATTAAATGGATAATACGTTTGGCATGTTCAGCAACATCGCGTTCATGGGTCACCAGAATAATTGAACGTCCCTGGGACGCCAATTCATCAAGAATCTGCATGATTTCCCACCCGGTGGCAGTATCCAAGTTTCCGGTCGGCTCATCAGCAAAAATCAGCGATGGTTCATTGGCCAGCGCGCGAGCAATGGCCACCCGCTGACATTGCCCGCCGGATAATTCCGTCGGGCGATGACTCAGACGATGTCCCAGACCAACCAGCTTTGCCAATTGCGTCGAACGAGCCCGGCTATCCTTCTCAGACCAGCCCTGGTAAAAAAGTGGCACCGATATATTTTCCAGAACCGACAACTGCCCCAGCAGGTTGAATGATTGAAAAATAAAGCCAATCTTTTTCCGGCGAACCGCGCTCAACTGACCGTCATTCATGGTCGCCACAGCCAGCCCATCGAGGTAATACTGTCCGCCGGAGGGGATATCAAGACAACCAAGAATATTCAACAAAGTCGATTTCCCGGAACCACTGGTACCCATAATCGACATATAATCCCCATGCTCCAGATCAAAAGAAATCCCCTTCAAAGCGTGCACGACCGTATCTCCCATCTGGAAGTTCTTGGTCAGGTCTTTGATCCGAATCACTAAATTGTCCGCGATCTTTTCCGTCATTTTGAATGTCTTGTTGTCTCGTTTTATGGGACATGTGGCGTTCGTAGCACAGCCTTGTGTCCCGAGTTCGTAGTACAGACTTTAGTCTGCGTCAAAAGCGAGCTTCAGCTCGAGCTCGTAGTACAGACTTTAGTCTGCGTCAAAAGCGAGCTTCAGCTCGAGCACGTAGTACAGACTTTAGTCTGCGTCAAAAGCGAGCTTCAGCTCGAGCACGTAGTACAGACTTCAGTCTGCGTCAAAAGCGAGCT
>Ga0172378_10001283_pt1 | contig 23098 bp, 18 predicted proteins | sample GrowelOW332metaG_FD_119755 | JGI IMG/M metagenome (GOLD analysis project Ga0172378, IMG submission 119755) | Groundwater microbial communities from an aquifer near a municipal landfill in Southern Ontario, Canada - Pumphouse #3_1 metaG | ecosystem: Environmental > Aquatic > Deep subsurface >... | reverse complement strand
GTGTTCTACCTTCACAACAGAGTAGAAACGCTTGAAGACACAAGGCATAAGCTTGAGCAATTAGTTCCAGAAATGATGATAGACGTTGCCCATGGACAGATGTCAAGCGAGCAGCTGGACGATATTTTTAGAAGATTCAAGATGGGCGGATTCAATGTTCTTGTAGCAACAACAATTATTGAAAACGGCATAGACATACCAAATGTAAACACAATAATAATAGACCGTGCCGATATGTACGGAGTAAGCCAGCTTTACCAGCTTAGAGGCAGGGTAGGCAGAAGCGACAGGGTGGCATACGCTTATTTATATTACCCGGAGAACAAGGCGTTAAGCGAAGTCGCAATGAAGAGGCTTCAAGTTATAAGTGACTTTACAGAACTAGGCTCCGGCTTTAAAATTGCAATGAAGGACATGGAAATAAGGGGCGCCGGAAATCTTCTAGGAAGAGACCAAAGCGGTGATGTCTACGCTGTAGGATTTGAAATGTACTTGCAGCTGCTAAACGCCGCAATAGAACGCCTTACAGACGCAAACTGGCATGCACCAGACGAAGTTCTTCTAGAACTTGACTACACAGGATTTATACCAGACAAATATATTTCAAGCCCAGAAACAAAAATGGAGGTCTACAAGAAAATTGCTTCAATTCAAACTAACGACGAGCTTCATTCAGTTGAAAATGAACTCTTCGACAGGTTCGGACCAGTGCCAGATGAAGTAAACAGCCTTCTTAACTTAGCCAAGATAAGAATCATTTGCCACAAACTTTCAATAAGCTCACTCAAGGAAAGAAATGGAAAAGTAGAAGTAACATTCTCTAAAGTTGCAAATGTCAACATTGATAAAATATTGCGCTTAATAAAAACAAGCTCTAACAGGGTAAAACTAGACCCTCTGCATCCAAATATGCTTTTACTTCAAACAGGAACAATAGGGCTAAATGAAAAGAGCGACTTCATTAAGGAAAAACTTGAAATGCTTGCATAAAAACAGAACTTCTTGTTAATAATTTTATTTATGTTATAATTTGGATATGTAAGGGGGAGCCTATAAAAAATTCAAGCTTTTATAGACAACTTTTAAAATGAGATGTTTTAAGTCGTGCTATCACAGCGATTTAAAACTCGCAGTCATCTCTGAAAATCACAAAATTGAGTTTTTAGAAATGCCTGTAAATATAAAAAATTGATTTCTTAAAGATGCCAAAAAATAGATTGAAATATCTCAATGATTATGGGTATCTCTAAAAGCTGAAGTTTTTAAAGGCTCAATCAATTAAGGAGATGAATTAGATTATGAATAAAACAATAATTGTTGCTGATGATGTTGAAGTGAACCGTTCAATTCTTTGCGAGATATTTAAAAACGATTATAAAACAGTTGAAGCTTCAACAGGCAAAGAAGTAATGGACATCTTAATCAAGGACAATTCAATTGCAATAGTTTTGCTAGATATAAAAATGCCAGATGGCGATGGATTATACGTTCTTGAACAAATGAAAAAACTTGGATTTCTCCAAAGAATACCGGTAATTTTTATAACAGGTTCAAGCAATGTGGATATTGAAAAAGAAGGTTTTGACTTAGGAGTAACAGAAATAATTTCCAAACCTATAAACTCCATTAGATTAAAAAAACGTGTGGAAAATACAATATTGCTTTACGAAGCTAAAAACCAAACAGAAGCAAGAGCCAGAAAATTATCAGAAAAACTGCAAAAAATGAGCAGCAACCATGATTGACGGTTTTGCAGGATTAGTAGAAAGCCGCAATAGGGAAAGTGGAGACCATGTTTATAACATAAAAACTGACACTCAAATTCTTCTTGATGAATATTCAAAAAATCATGAAGGAGAATTCACTCCTGAAATAAAAAACATAATTGTAAAGGCAAGCGCTCTTCACGACATTGGTAAAATAATGATTAAAGAAGCAATATTAAACAAACCAAAGTCAGCTGGAAGATTAACATCAGAAGAGTTTAAAGAAATGCAAAATCATACATCAGACGGAGTTACTATTTTAAACAATAACTTCAGCGATCTTTTGTCAAATGATCAATTATTTTATAGATACTGTATAGAAATCTGTCAAAGCCATCATGAACGCTGGGACGGTAATGGTTATCCTCAAAAACTAAAAGGCAACGAAATACCATTTTCTGCCCAGATAGTTTCAATTGCTGATGTTTACGATGCCTTGGTAAGTGAACGATGCTACAAAGATGCAATTCCACACGAAAAAGCAGTTGAAATGATAAACAACAACGAATGCGGTGTGTTTAATCCAGAACTTCTTGAAGTATTCAACAAAGTTACAGAAAAACTTCATGCTCATTACATAAAAGCAAATGCCACCGAGCAGAACAAATCATTTTAATTTCAAACAATACAACAAAATAGGAAAGTGTAAAATCTTTTGAATATTGTTATTTTTACTTATACATTATACTTCCTATAATGTATATTCTGTCTACTTATTCATGTAACTGATCAAATTTACATGCATTATTCTTTTTTTTTAATGAATCTTTAAAGGAGCTTCTGAAAACTTCAGCTTTCCGAGGCAAATTTTAAAATGAGATATTCTATAAGTCGCGCTATTACAGTGACTTGAAGCTCATAGGCATCTCTGAAAAATCACGAAAGAGAGTTTTTAGAGGCTTACATAAAGGGGCGGTTTTTATAAAAAAGATTTCTCCACTTTGGTCTGAACGACAAATGCAAAAACTTATTTTGCATTTTCTTCAAGCTTGCGTTTCTTGTCTTCTTCCTGATGCTTTATTAAAACTTCAGGATGTTCTGAATAAAATGCAGCTTTTCTTTTTTCAAGCTCATCCCTAGTTTCTATAAGCTCCTTATTCACAAGTGCAATTTTCTTGTATAGTTCAAAATAAGGAACAGGCTCATCTGTTATATCATCAGTAAGGTCTATATGTTTTTTTAAAAGAGAAATGTCTTTTATCTTGCGCGCGGCCTTTTCATCTTCCAAAGTCCAGCCCTTTACAGACGGCAACGCTAATGTTTGAATCTTTTCAATATCAGCTAACTCGTAAAGCTTTTTATTGTAAAACTGCTCTATGGACTGTTTAAACTGCTTTTCTTCATGGAAAGGCAACTTTGCAATAAAAGAGTTTATATTTTCAATTTTAGACAAATCAAGCTCTGTATACGCAGAATTATCGTATTCGTCTTCACGAACAACGTCTGCGAAGAGTTTAATGCCATTTTGTGGATACAGATTTGTGGGTACAGATTCTGACTTTAAGAAAGGCATAACATCTATGCCATCTTTAAAACTGTACCTATAAATTGAGCCCCAAAGCCCTTCACTCAAAGACTCGCGCTTGCGCTGGTTTGTTACCGGGAAAATCATTGCCTTTGTAAGCTTTAAGTTTTCAGGGAGAACAGCATTCATTTTTTGAACAAAATCATCTTCTTTCATTGGAACATACAGAATGCAGCTTGCTATTTCATCAGTAGAAGGAATGCCCAAAGCCATTGCTGTAGCAAATTCTATACGTGGCAAAGGATTAAAGCCGTTTGTAAAAACAACAGGCAGTCCGCTTCGTAGAAAAGCCTTGTGGAATATTTCTACTTGTGAAAGATAAGCCGTGTATTCGCTGCCATTGCTTCTTGAGAACTTGAAAATCACCCTGTACATTACTTCTATATTAAATTCAGCATAATGTTCAGGAGCTTTGATTGTATTGTTTTGTATACTACTTGAGATATATTCTATGACAATAGGTGAGTGAACTTGGACTTTTTCTTTTTTATTGCATACTCCACATGGATGGTCGCATTCGTTTATGCATTTTTTTGTAAGAACATGCTCAACTGAACGGTTGTATTCCCTTTTATAAAATTCTTTTGAAGGTCCTAAACTTACACCGTCCCACGGAAGAGGCTCGTCTACGCTCCATGTTTTAAAGATATAGTCTTTTACATTCCAGTGAGCTTCATGAAATGCTTCGTTCCAGTATTTCATGTTTTCTTCCAGGTGCTCGTCCCATGCGTCAAGCCTTGCGCCTTTTTTGTATGCGCTTAAAATTAGGCCGCCTACCCGCTCGTCTCCACGGCTTAACAGGCCCTCTAGAATTGTTGTGTTGTAATTGTGCCGGCCAAGCTTGAATTTTCCACGCGGAAGATTTTGGTAAATAAAATCAATTTTGCGCTTTGCGTCTTCTGGTGTTATTTGCTTAACCCACTGGTATGGCGTGTGAGGCTTTGGAATAAAAACACCAACGTTTACATTGCACTGGATTTTTGTTCTTGCCTGTAGCTGTATTAGAAAGTCAACAATTGTCTGCTCTTCTGTTTTGCCAGATAGATTGTTTTCCTTGCCGTAATAATCACCTACTGGAAGCCCTATCATAAAATAGAATTTTGCGCTGCTCCAGCCACGTGATTTTGCTTCCCTTATAATTTCTTCTAGATGCTGTGCATACACTTCCTTATTCAAGCTAAGCTGCCACGCTTCCTCTGGAGTTTCCACTGCGAATGTAAGGCCGCTTTTTCTTACTTCAGACAGCTTTTCTAGAATTGGCAAGGAAAGGCTGTTCACTTTTAACGACGGCAACTGGAATGAAACATTGTAGCCCTTGTAGCGTTGATTTAGCTTGTCTAAAAGGCCGCCTATGTCAGGGTAGTCAGCGGAACTTAATGAAGTCAGGCTTATTTCACGGCAGCCGGAGTCAAACACAATGTGGTCAAGCTCGTCTATTATTAGCTTTTCATTTTTTACTCTTTGAGGCCTGTAGTAAATGCCTGCATGACAAAAACGGCAGCCGTTTGGACAGCCGCGCATAATTTCAACTACGCCGTGGTCCTGTACAGTCTTTAAGTTTGGAAGAGGGTACCATGACGGAACTGAAGGAACAAGACCAAAGTCCGCTTGCACTGCCCTTCTGGCTGTTTTATGGGTACAGATTCTGTTACCATTGCTGTCTATTTTCTCTGCAAATCCGCATTTTTCTTTTGTCCATACAGCGGGATTTTCTGAAATAAAGTCCAACATTTTCTGCCTTGAAGCACCCTGTTTTTTCATTGAAGATAGATTTTCTACCATCTTGAAGAATTCATCTTCCGCTTCACCTATGAAAACTGCGTCAAAGAAATCGCTTATAGGGGCCGGATTTGTTACTCCGCAGCCGCCTGCAATTATTATAGGGTCGCCTTCATTTCTGTCTTTTGCAAGAAGGGGAACTCCGCCCAAATCTAGAATTGAAAGGACATTTGTAATTCCAAGCTCGTAGCCTATTGAAAAGCCAATCATATCTACACTTGAAAGAGTCATGCCTGTTTCCAGAGTGTAAAGAGGTACATTTTTACTTTTTAAAAGCTTTTCAAAGTCTGTGTCTACTGCAAATACTCTTTCACATCTAATGCTGTCAGATTTATTCAAACCGTTGTAGAGTATTTTTATTGCCTGGTTTGACATTCCTATTTCATATAAATCAGGGAACGCTATTGCAAAATTATAGTAGCTGTCATTTTCTTCATGAGGCTTTACTGTTATGCCATACTCATTTCCTAGGTACCTTGAAGGAGCCTGCACACTGTTTAATAAACTGCCGAATTCTTGTAAAGGATTTACTAATTTCAAATTACTTACACCGCCACATTAAAATCTAGTCGTCTTGCGTTTATGCTCATCAATATTCCAATTGCAATCATATCTGTAATTAAAGAGGAGCCGCCGTATGATAAGAACGGCAAAGGAATACCTGTAATAGGCATTATTCCCATTACCATTCCAACATTTACTATAAAATGGAAAAAAAACATTCCTAATATTCCACTTGAAATATAATATCCGTAGACATTTGTTGTCTGCTTGATTATATAAATTATCCTTAGCATGATAATTAAGAATAATGAAAATACAAATATTCCACCAGCAAAACCCATTTCTTCTGCAAGAATGCTGAATATAAAGTCAGTGCTTTGCTGTGGTAAGAAACGGTAATGGCTTTGTGTTCCCTGTAAAAATCCACGTCCCCAAAAGTTGCCTGAACCAATAGCTATCTTAGATTGAATAATGTTCCAACCAGAACCTCTTGGATCGCTAGAAGGATCTAAAAAAACTATAAGGCGCTGAATTTGGTAAGGCTTTAAAACTTTTCCTGCTGCAATTGATGCTAACAATGAAAAGGTCAAAATGCCAAATACATAAGTTATCCAATAAAAATATTTCTTTTTAAATAAAATTTGCCCCAACATTCCAATTAAAGCAATAGTCGCACTAGCAGCAATTACTATGAATGTGAGTTTTGTATTTGTTAAAATGTTAATTATTGTAATTGATTTATGAAGAATTTCTGACTGCCATATAGGTAATACGGTTAAGACAATTGTTAATAATCCTCCACAAAGCACTATCATTAAATATCTTAGTGGAACATCTGCCATAAAGCACATGACTAAAAATATTGGCAAATAAACACTTGCTGTTCCTAAGTCTGGCTGCATTAAAATCAAGCCCATTGGAAGAAGCATAATTAAAATTGAAATTAGAAATTTTTTCCTTGGATCTTCATTTTTATATCTATCTAAATACCAAGCTAAAAACAGAATATATAATATTTTTGTTAGCTCTGACGGCTGAATTCCTAATTCTCCAATTCCAATCCAGCTTCTTGCACCATTCACATATTTTCCGAATAACATTGTGTAAACAAGCATGAGCATGGCAGCACCAAATAGAAAAGGCGCATATCTATAAATTTTTCTATAATCTAAGACAGCTACTATTCCCATTATTATAAGTCCGCACACCGCCCATATAATTTGTTTTATATATTCTTTAGAGACTAAAATACCTTCAGAATTAATTCCCGAAGAGTAAATAAAAGATATGCTTAATCCCAAAAGAATTGCCACGCAGAAAAATAATATATAATCAAATTTTTCAAATATTTTTATTTTCATTCTCGTCTAGTCCTTTCTTTCATAAGATACTTGAAGCCTAAAGCATTTGCAGACTCTTCATAAGTCTGGTCGTTAAATATTCCCTGAATGATTATGTTTGTAGCATAAGGCGCCCACCATTCCCAAGTATTAACAGCTTCCACCAGCGTTGCTACAACAACCTGTTCTTCTGGAGGTGCGTCAAATGGAGCATAAGCCACCATCCATGAATGCCAATGATTCTTTTCATAGCCATTAACTTCAGCAGTTCCTGTTTTACCTGCAATTTGAACTGTTTTATTATGCATTGGATATTGAGGAGTTCCATCTGTTATTGTGTACCGCAAATTTGTTTGAACTTGCTTCCAAACTTCTGGTGCAACTGTTGAATCAAGCATTACTTCAGGGGTTACTTCTTGTATTACTTCGTTTGTAGAAGGATCTCTAACTTCCTTTAGCAAATGAGGTTTGTATATTTTTCCACTGTTGCAAACCATGGCCATCATGTCTGCTATGTGCATAGGAGTTACCAAAGTATAGCCTTGCCCAATGGACATGTTCATTGTATCTCCACCAAGCCATTTTTCATGGTAACGTCTTTCTTTCCATTGTGCTGTTGGAACAAAGCCATCTGACTGTGCAGGCAAATCAATTTGTAGACTTTGACCAAAGCCAAATTCCTTTGCGTAACTTGCTATTTTATCTACTCCAAGATAGTCCCTTCCTGCAATCCAAAAGTAAACATCGCAAGATTGCGCCAAGGCATTTTTTAAATCTAGATAACCATGTCCTGGATATCCAATGTGACACTTAAAAGTCCTGTCTCCGTATACTATTTTTCCTTTACATTCAATTTTTTTATCTGGTGAAATAGCATTCTCACTTAATAAAGCTGTTGACATAATTGTTTTAAAAGTTGAGGCAGGAGGATACACAGCATTAACAGCCCTGTTTAAAAGCGGCTTGTTTTCACTGTTAGCAAGTTTATTATATTCATAAGCAGCGTTGTCAGTTGAAAATAAATTCGCATCAAAATATGGATAAGAAACCATAGCTAAAACTTCACCAGAGGATGGCTTTAAAACAACAACAGCGCCAACTCTTTCTCCTAGTGCTTTTTCTGCTAAAGTTTGTATTCTTGTGTCGATTGTCAATACAAGATTTTTTCCCATTTTAGGAGGCTCTATTCTTGGAGTATCGTTTAATATTCGACCTCTTGCATCTACAGTGCGGCTTTCTCTTCCAGGAACACCCTGCAGCAAACTGTCATATTGCTTTTCTATGCCTGTTTTACCAACAATAGAATTATTTGTATAACCTTGATTATACATAACATTCATTTCTTCTTTTGTTATATCACCAACATAGCCTAGAACATGGCATATAGAACCTGTTTCTACATAGTTTCTAATTGGCTTGCTTTGCCAAGAAACACCTGGCAAGTCTGTAATATTTTCTGCAATATTGCTTATTGTTGCAAACGGAACATTTGTTTTTATTTCAATTGAACTGAATGAACGCCTTAAATTGACTGGCACTTTTTTATCTATTTCATCTTTATTGATTCCCAAATAACCAGACAACTTCATTGAAACAGTGTCATAGAAGCCAGAAGGAATTTCTCCAGGTATTATGCTTACAGCAAACGAGTCTGTATTTATAACCATTGGAAGATTTGCATTTCTGTCAAATATTTCTCCGCGTTGTGCTGGTATTGTCTTAACTTGTCTTGAAATTGATACTGACTGTCTTCTATATTTTTCACCCTCTATAACTTGTAGAGAAAAAAGTTTTATTGCATAGATTATAAAACTTGAGATTATTACTATTGAAAGTACAATCAATTTGCCATTTTTTCTAATGGAGCTTCCTGATTCTTTTTGTAAATCATTATTCTGCATTAAATTACTGTCTCCGGCTTTAATAGAATTGAATTATGGAACAATCCTAAGAATTTAAAAATCAAAGGTGTAAGAATTGTATTTATAACAAGCTCAAATAAAAATGAAAAAGTAAATGGATTATAGCTCAACACAGACGAAGGATAAAGTATAGATATTAACCAAAGCAATAGCGCTTTAATTATAGTTGCGCAAAGTCCTAAAAGAGCAGGAATAAAAAAGCCATCAGTATTTATTGTTTTATTAAACAGACCGCCTATGTAGCCTATAATTGTTCTCAAAATGCAATTAAGCCCAAAAGGGCAAGCACTTAAAAAATCTAAAAAAAAACCTGAAATAAAACCTGTGCTTTCACCCATAAGCTTGCCATTTTCAATTGAAAAATAAAGAACACAAATTAAAACAATATCAGGAATAGCAGGAAGAATTGTGATATTAGATAATACAGCGGATTCTATAAGTGTTGCACACAATAAAATTAATGTACTTATTGAAAAAGATTTTAACATTTTTTATTCAGCCTCGCTGTTGTTTTGAATTTTATCATTCGGAGTATTTAAATCAACAACAATAACTGTTTCTAATCTTGAGAAATCTATTATTGGCTTTAGTTCAATATTTAATGAAGAATCATAGTCCACTACAGTTATTTTTTCTATAGTACCAATAGGAATGTCTCTCATATAGTTATCATTTTCACCGCTAGTTACAACTATATCTCCAAAGCTCAATTCATCTAGCACTCTTTTTTTTATATATTTTAATGTCAAAGGGCTTTCTGAAGTTCCATTTCCTGATACAATTCCAATGTCCCTTGTGTTTTGAATTCTTGCTGAAACATTGCATTGCAAATCATATATTGGCATCAACAGGCTTGTGCCTAATCCAACTGTAACAATTTTTCCAACTATTCCTACATTTCCATGCTGAATTGCAATAACAGGCATTCCTTTTTTTATTCCATTCCTAGATCCTTTGTTTATTGTAATTCCTGAATACAAGTTGTCTGGATCACGCGAAATAATTTGAGCAGCATAGTTTTTTTGATCTACATTTGTTGCAAAATCAAGCTGCTCCTTTAGTCGTTCATTTTCTTTTTTTATTTCAGTATTGTTTCTTTGAAGATATTCATAATCCTTTAATTTTTCTGTAAGTTCTTTATATTCTTTTTTTAAATTAGAATAATCTTTAAAACTTGTAAAAACTTTTGTCACACCATCTGTTACAGCATGTACGCCTTTTTCCATAGTTGACATAACTGTAAACCCAACTTTTGTAAAATTAATTACAAATCCGCCTGATGAAAAACCAAGCATTATACCGCTAAACGCAATGAGAATAACAAATACAAATTCTGGTAATTTAAAAGAATAATGGCTTTTTATTCTGGTACGCATTTTGCACCTTTTATTTAGTCATTCAAATTATCGTAAATTGATCTGTCTGTTGACATATCTTTGAAGAGATCAAATGCCTGGCCTGCACCAACAGCTACACATTCAAGCGGCTTTTCCACAAGAATTACAGGAACGCCTGTTTCCTTAGAAATAAGCTTTTGCAGTCCTTTTAGCATGGAACCGCCACCTGTCATAACAATGCCACGCTCTACAATATCAGCAGCAAGCTCTGGAGGAGTTCTTCCAAGAGTCTTTTTTATTTCTTCAACAATTTTTGTGATTGGCTCTTTTAATGCCTCTCTAACTTCTACACTGTCTACTTCAAGACGGCGCGGAAGACCTGTAATTGCATCTGTCCCTTTTATTTCCATTTTTTCAATATTCTTATCTGGAGTTGCATTTCCAATTTCAATTTTTAAACGTTCAGCAGATTGCTGTCCGATGATCAGGTTGTGCACAGAACGAACATGTTTCATAATTGCTTCATCAAATTCATTGCCACCAGTTCTGATTGAGCTTGTAATAACCATTCCACCTAATGAAATTACAGAAACTTCTGTTGTTCCACCGCCAATATCACAAATCATATGTCCAGCAGGTTCATAAATAGGAATTTGCGCGCCGATTGCAGCAGCAAGGCTTTCTTCAATTACTTCAACTTCCTTAGCACCGGCCTTCAATGCAGCGGCCATAACAGCATCTCTTTCTACTTGAGTTATGCAAGAAGGAATTCCTATTTTCATTCTTGTTGATTTAATAATCTGATGTTTAGGAATGATTTTTGATATAAAATATTTTATCATTTTTTCAGTGCTGTCACTGTCACTTATAACACCATCTGCAAGAGGTCTTATTGCGACAATATTTCCTGGAGTTTTCCAAAGCATTCTTTTTGCTTCTGCTCCAACAGCAACAACTCTTTTTGTGCCTTTTTCCACAGCAACAACAGAAGGCTCGTCAATTACAATGCCTTGTCCATGTACATAAATCAAGGTATTGCATGTACCTAAATCAATTCCTATATCAGTTGAAAATCTGTCCCAAAAACCCATTTTTAATTCCTCCACCACTTACTTTTATTTACTTTCCGCCATTTTCTGAATAGCTCCTGGATGATTCACTTGTATGCGTAAGCATTTTCGCCATTCAGATCTAGCTTTAACTAGATTCTCTTGTTTTTCATATAATACACCAAGTCCATAGTGCGCGTCAGCAGAATTTTCATTTTTTTCTAAAATTGTATTAAATTCTTTTTCAGAATCAGCATAATTATTTTCATTTAGATAAATATTGCCCAATAAAACATGACTTCGAGTTATTATATCCTCATTCTGACTAATATCAATTACCCTATTCAAATATTGTTTTGCAGCACTGCCAGTCCCTGCTTTATAATATTGCTCAGCTATTGCAAGAAGAAGCGTATCTGACTCACGTACAAGTAAAGCTTCTGTAAATGAAGCAATACTATTCTGAGTATCCCCAAGTGCTGCATAGCTTAATCCTAAATATTCAGAAATATCATTTGATTTATAATTATTGTCAATGGACTTCTTTAAATATTTCACTGCCAAATCTGCATAATAATAATAAGAGGACATAGAATCTTTATAGAAATATGCTTTTCCCAGCATATACTGTAGTTGACCTAATGTTTTAGCTTTACAATTCAGCAAAGCTATTCTCATATTATTAATTGCCTCATCTAAATAAGACTGAGCGCTGGTGTTGTCATTTTGAGATACTGCAAGGAAGAAAGCGCTGTATCCTCGAAAAGTTCTGGCAGTATTTTGCAAAGGTTTCTTTTCTAAAATATTTCCAGAAATTTTATATACACTTTCATAATCATAAATGTTCCATTTTTCATAAAGCAAAGATATTGAAGAAGTATTGTAAAAATGTCTATGAATTATTTTATAGGCAAAGATTGTGAGAAGGGCCAATACTAATACTGCAGAGACTAGAAGAATAAATCTAGGAACAAATTTGCTTTTTTTGTATGTTATTTTTCTGTCTTCCCTGTCAACCTTTTTCATTCTCCAGCCTCAGAAGATATAAAAAGAAGATATAATAAGCCGGGTTCTGGTACACATAAATGTGCTTGACCATCTATCCGCAATTACAATTACTTGTAATTTCCAGCAATCTACCCGCAGTATAAGTCCGGAAAGCCAAACTGCTGCATGATTTTGCTCCAAATGAGGTTTACTTAAGCCGTTCCTGTTACCAAAAACGCGGTAGGCTCTTACCCTGCCTTTTCACCCTTACCTGTCTTTCAACAGGCGGTTATTTTCTGAAGCACTTTCTGTCTTTCAAGGGGTTATTCAATAAGTAAACTTATTAAAACTGCCCTATCCAGCCCGGTAATTATCCGGCATTTTTTCCGGTGGAGCCCGGACTTTGCCTCACATTGGATCACTATCATTAGCAAAACAATGTACGGTCAAATATCTTCAAAATTTCTAAATTAAATGACGAATCTAATTATTTTCCTCATACTCATTAGAGTTCATTTCATTGTCATCTTCATTGTTGTTGTTTTCATCATCACTGTTTTCATCAATTGAATCCTCATCAGATTCATCATATTGATCTTCGTCAAGCAAGTCTTCTTCCATACCTTCAAGATTGTTTGTATCGTCCATGTGATAGAAGCTTGTTTCATTTTCTTCTTCTTTAGCTTCTTCATAGAAAAGAATACGGCTACAATAAGGACAAAACATAATTTTATCGCCACGATGAACTTCATTTGCAAATTGTGAAGGAAGAATCATATGGCAGCCTTCACATACATTTCCTTTTACAGCAACAATACCTTCCCGGTTTCTTTTTATAATTCTTGTAAATTTGTAAATTAAGTCTGAATCAAGACCTGTTGTAATTTCTTTTTCCTGCTTATCCAAATCATTCAATTTGTCTTGACAATCCGTTACTTCTTTTGAAATCTTATTCTGCATACTTGTAACATCTTTTTCTGTGCTTTTAATAAGATCTTCATTGCTCTTTTGAATTTCATCTAATTCAGCAAGAGATTTTTCTTCTTTTTGCAAATCTTTTCGTATATTTTGCTCTTTTTCACTTGCTTCATTTATTTGCTTGTCAAGGGCTTCATATTCACGATGTGTTGAAATTGAATCCATGCCTTTTTCACCGTTTTCACGTGCGCTTTCTGCATTTTTAAGCTCAAGTTTTAGTGCTGCGACTTTTGCTTTTTCAGCTTCATATTCAGCATTTTTTTCAATATATTCTTTTTTAAAGCGTTCAAGGCTTTCTGAACTTCCAACAAGCGTTTTTGGCAATTCATCTTTTTTTGCTTCTAAATCATATTTATCGGCAAGTATTTTCTGTAATTTTTTCAACTTGTCGTATGTTTCTGTCATATGCATGGGTAACAACCTCTTATTTTGTTTGCAAATCAATTTTAATGCATTTTTAAATGCACTATCGTATGATAATACAATATTTTGGCAATGCTTGTCTAGAGTTATTTTTATGACCCTAGATATTCTCTTAGTCCAGAAGCTCTTCTTGGATGTCTAAGTCTTCTAAGCGCTTTTGCTTCTATCTGCCTAATGCGCTCTCGTGTAACATTGAAATAGAGACCAACTTCTTCCAATGTAAGTGAATATCCGTCATCAAGCCCAAACCTCATACGAAGAACTTCTTGCTCACGAGGAGGCAATGTGTTCAAAACAGAACGCAACTGCTCTTGAAGCAATGTATAAGCTGTAAGATTTGCAGGATTTTCAACTTCCTTATCTTCTATAAAGTCTCCAAGCAAGCTGTCTTCTTCTTCACCAATTGGTGTTTCTAAGGATATAGGCTCTCTTGCGACATTCTTTACTTGCTTTACTCTGCTTACTAGCCAGCCAAGCTGCTGAGCTATTTCATCATCTGTAGGCTCTCGTCCCAGCTTTTGCATTAGCTGTCGGCTTTCACGAACAACTTTATTTATTTGCTCAATCATATGAACCGGAACACGAATTGTACGTGCCTGATCAGATATGGAACGCGTAATTGCCTGACGAATCCACCATGTTGCATAAGTAGAAAATTTATATCCTTTTCTGTATTCAAACTTTTCTACAGCTTTTATTAAGCCGATGTTTCCTTCCTGAATCAAGTCGAATAACTGAAGACCTCTGTTTGTGTATTTTTTTGCAATTGACACAACAAGCCTAAGGTTTGCGTTTATAAGACGATTCTTAGCTTGTTCCATCATCACTTTGCCACGTTGAATTTCCTTTGTCATTTCTACAATTTCTTCAACGTTGTTTTCAAATTCAAACTCCAGCCTTCTTAACTTTCTGTCAATCTTTTGAATTTGAGTGTATACTTCGCGTATTTCATCGGCAGTTAATTCCAACTCTTTTTCCAGCTTCTGAGATTCAGAATGAGTTGCGAGCCTTCTACCAATGCTTCTTAATCCAGCAGTGTCGGTTATACGAAGCTCTTTCATGCGCTTTTCTTGTTTGTGATGATATTCATCTATTTTTTCTGTAGCATCAAGAAATTTATCGCTAAATTTATCAATTTCTTCCGGCTGAATATTTATCTGCTGAAGCTCTGGTATTATTTTATTTCTATATTCTATAAGTTTAGGATCTTTAAAAACATTCATTGACTGGTCATTATCATTCAATGTTTTCTTTAAAGCCATATACAGCTTCATTTCTGGAAGAATTGGTTTTAAATATGAACCATAGCAACTCTTTAGACGACGCTTTTCTGTCATTTCCTCATTTATTTCTTTGCGAGCCTTTCCTTGCTCATGTATATCAATTCTTGTAAAAGCTTTTTGCGCAACTGTGAAAAACTCAGGAATCATCATACCTGAATGTTTAATTACATCCTTAATGATATTCTGTCCATCTTCCATTTTTTTTGAAAGAATAACTTCCTGTTCTGCAGTAAGAAGGTTTTCTTTACCTATTTCGCGCAAATATAATCTGATTGGGTCATCAGTTCCAGCGTCCTTGTCATTTGAAACAAGCCTGTGTTTTTCTGCGTTGTCTTCTGAAGATTCGTTGTTTTGAGAATTTGAATCATCTTCAGAAACCTCATCCTCTGTCTGAACAGAATCATCTTCTTCATCGTTTTCTTCGACGGCCTCCTCATCTTCTAGAAGGCTGTCTTCTTCTTCCATAACTTGAATATTGTTTTCTGTTAAAAGTTGAAGAACATCTTCCATTTTAGGTGAGTTTACAAAATCCTGAGTAAGAATTGCTGTTATTTCTTCCCATGAAACAATTTGTCTTGTTTTTGCATAATCAAGAAGCTTTTGAACATTTGGATCAATTTGAGCCTCTTGCTTATTTGCATCTGCTGTCTGTTCAATTATTGGTAAATTCTCTGTGCTTTTTTGTTTTTCAGTCATTTCTTTGTTATTTGTTCCATTATCAATTGGTGAAAATACATTTGATTTTAAATCTTTCTTTAGTGCTTTTCCAGTTTTATTATTATCTGTAGTTTTTTTAACAGTTTTTGTTGCTGCTGCTTTTGTTGCCACTTTTTTTGCAACTAAATTTTTTTTATTTGCTTCAGTTTTTTTTGTATTTTTTGTTACAGGAGCCTTTTTTACAACTGTTTTCTTTGAGTCTTTATTTACTTTTTTAACAGTTACTTTTTTTTCAACTGTTTTCTTTACAGAAGCCTTTTTTGTTAAAGTCTTTTTTACAGAAGACTTTTTTGATACTGAACCGGATTTTTGCTCCATGTTTTATCCCTTTATTTCTTCTATTTTTTTGTCAATGTCCACTTTTTGATTGAGCAAGTCTGCAAGTTTTTCACGGTCTTCAGGTAAAACGCTTCTGTCCAGCCTTCGTATTTGATTTAACACTTCAATACGTTTTTTTTCTAGAACATTGCGCTTAATTAGTTGAATACTGTCATATACGGATTGTTCGGCGTGATTGGAATATACCTGAGATGATTCAATAATCAACTCTTTTAAATCGTCGTCTCCGCACCTGTTCAGTATGCCACTTACTGAAAAAGTACCGCTTCTACAGCACTCCTCCATAATAATGAACAACTTCTTAGCCATTGGGTCTTCAAGGTCATCCTCTGTGAATTCATTACGCATTTTCTGGAATAGAATTTGGTCGTCTTTTGCGGCTGTTAAAACAGCTCTAAGTTCAGCAGTAGGCTTATATTTTAATTGCACTGCCTTATCTTGCACCGTATTTTCATTCCGTTGAATTTGTGGTAACTTAAATTCACGGTTGGTATAATCCTTTCTGGCAGCCTCCGGTTCAATGTCAAATGTTTGGCACAATTGTTCCAAACAAGCATTTTTCTGTACATCGGATTGTAAAGCGTCGATATATTGAAAATACTCAATAGAAGCTTTTGTTTTTCCTTCTGGAGTATCTTTGGAATATCTAGCTAACAAATCAGACAACAAAAAATCATTATCTAATATGGCGTTATTAACATCATTTGTCAAGATTGGAGCACCTAAATTCACCATAATTTCCGCTGGATCTTTTCCACCCGAAAGTTTTATGACTTTTACAGTTAAATCATGCTTTCTACACATTAAAATTGCGCGCTTTGTTGCGGCCTGACCTGCACCGTCGCTGTCAAAAGAAAGAAGAACTGTATTTACAAAAGGCTTAATAAGATGAATTTGGTCTTCTGTAAGAGCCGTGCCTAAAGGAGCAACTGCATAAGAAATGCCACACTGATGGTAAGCAATGCAGTCCATGTAGCCTTCGCAAAATATCACTTTCTTATTTTCACGTATTGACTGCTTTGCAAAATTAAAAGCATAAAGAGTGCTGCCTTTTTTGTATTGAATCAAATCGCCGGAGTTTAAATATTTTGGTGATTTAGTCGCATCTCCTCTTAAAAAGCGGCCGCCTAAAGCTACAACATCTCCCTTTCTGTCAAATATAGGAAACATAAGCCTGTCGCTAAAAAATGCGTAGTCTGGATATTTTTTACTGAACAAGCCTGAGTTTCTTAAAAAAACCTCACTGTAGTTTTTTTTAAGCAGGAATGTCTTTAGCCACTTTCTGTCGGACGGACTGTAGCCTATTTTAAATTTTTCAAGAGTCTCTTTTGTAAGTCCTCTTTTTGTAATGTAGTCCAAAGCGAACTTGCCAGTTTCTGTTTCTAGAAGTAGATAATGAAAGGAGCCTGCAACTCTATTGTACAAGTCAATATATTCAGATTTCAGTTTTGCATTTGCATCTTCTTTTGGAAGCTCGCCACCATCTGAATACCTAACTTCAACACCAGCCTTCTTGGCTAGAAATTGAATTGCTTCTGGATAGCTTACTTTTTCCATTTCCATTATGAAGTTAAAAACAGTGCCACCCGCATGGCAGCCAAAGCAGTAATAAAATTTTTTTTCTGGAGAGACACTGAATGAAGGAGTTTTTTCATTGTGAAAAGGACAGCAGCCCCACCAGTCGTTTCCCTTTTGTGTTAAAGGAACATACTCTTGGACTATTTGAACAATATCTGTTCTTGCGTTAACTTCATCTATCGTTTCTTGAGAAATTATTCCGCTCATTTGCCGGCCGCCTGCTTGGTGTAGTAGCCGTTTTCTGCAGCTTTGTGGGTGTTAAAATCTTTGCTGAATGTATGAGTGCCGTTTTGCTTGTCTGTCAGCACAAAGTAAAAATAATTTGTCTTTGCGGGATTAGCGGCAGCATTTAGAGCAACAAGCCCTGGATTTGAAATAGGTCCTGGAGGAAGGCCTGCCCATTTGTATGTGTTGTACGGACTGTCTATTTTTAGATCATCATAAGTGATCCTTTCTGGATGAGGCTTGTCTTCAATTTCTGTTATTACATATTCAATAGTTGCGCATGAATAAAGGCCAATGTTCTGGTTTATTCTATTTGTAAAAACGCTGGCAATTAAAGGAGCCTCGCTGTCAACTCTGTACTCTCGCTCCACAATTGAGGCTAGAATGACAACATCATGAATCTGTTTTGAGCTATATGATTTAAGAGATTCAATTGTTGAAATTTTATTTTTAAAATTGTCAGCAAATTTTCTTACAACTTCATCTCCGTTCATTTCCGGTGTGAAAAAATATGTGTCTGGAAAAAGGTAGCCTTCAAAATTTTCAGCAGAAATATTGTATTCATAAAGAAGCTCTTTTGAATTGCATGATGCAAGAAAATCAGACTTTAAACAAACACCTTTTTCTTCCAAGAGATTTCCTATTTTTTTCATAGTCAAGCCTTCTGGAATGCTCACTGTTATGTATTCCTGCGCACCTGACTGCAATAAGCTGTACACTTCTCTAAGACTCATGCTGCTTTTAACTGTGTACACACCGCTCTTTAATGTGAAAGGCTTTTCATGATCAAACAATCTGTAACGCGCCGCAAGGTAAAATGCTTTTGACGAGTGTATGACTTTTTGGCTTTCCAATTCTTCAGCTACTTTTTTTACTGTAGCCCCAGACGGAACAGAAATCTTCACTTGATATTCATTTTCAACAGAAGTCACAGGCTTAATTGCAATGCTCCATCCTGATATTGCAATACAGACTGCAACTGCTAAAATAGCAAATAACCAAACTATAATTTTTAGGAATAAATTATTTTTTTTAGGACTGTTTTTCAAAGCTCTATTTCCTGATTTTCAACTGCTAGATAAACTTTGGTGTTGCTATGAGCTGTATAATTTGCATACCACCTTGCCGATTGTAAAATTGAATATATTTTTTTGTCATCGTAAGTTGGCTCGTGGTGGAAAAGATAAAGGCTCTTTATATTCCAATTGCGAGCGAAGTCAACGGCGTAACAATATGCGCTATGGCCCCAGTTTTCTTTTTGAATTGCTTCTTCAACTGTGTATTGGCTGTCTAGAATTAAAATGTCAGCGTCTTGAAAGAAGTTGGTTGAATTTTCTTTTTTATCAAAATCGCTAGGCTGCAGCTCTACATCTGTGGCATAAATAAATTTCTTGCCGTCTTCTATAAAGGAATAAGAATAAGAGTTTCCTGGATGCTTCATTTTATGAGCTGTTATTTGTATACCGTTGATTTCAAAAGGCTCGTCTTGTTGTATTAGATGAAAGGTGAATTGTTTTTTCACAGAATTCCAGCAGCCGCTTTTTGGAAAATAAGGCTCCCGGCTTTGCTCACGAAGAATTCTTTCGGCATCTGGAAAAGTTGAATAGAAGTCGATTTTTGCAGTTGGATTGAATGATGAGTCAAAAAAAGGAAGCCCTTGAATATGATCCCAATGAAAGTGCGACATCAATATGTTGTAGTGCTTGTCTTTTGGACCTTTGCTGCCTTTGCACATTGCACGAAGTCCGCTGCCACAGTCTAAAACAAATTCTGTACCGTTTTTAGCTTTTACTTCAACACATGCTGAATTTCCACCAATTGTTCCGTAAATATATGGAGGTAAATTTGCAATAAATTTTTCTTTTGCATCTTCTGATTCAATATCTTTTGGAGTAATTCTTGCGACAACTGCTGTAATTTTAGCCTGCACCTGCTCAGGAGTAAGCGGTGTAGGAATTGAACCTCTAACACCCCAAAAATGAATTTTCATGACGCCCTCCCAAATACACTTATCTTACTCTCATAATCATTTTTGTGAATTGGCTCATTGTCCTCATACTTTTTTAGCTGAGATTCAATTTCAGACTTTTCATGCACTTGTCCTTTGTTTATTCCAGGACAATATTTTTCGTTTTCATTCCAATCTTCCCTTGATTCCAAAAGAAATGACCAGAAAGGATACGTTGAACATTGAACAGGCCTGTTGTTATATGCAGTACAGCCATTGTCCCACAAAACACAATCATACTTTTTTGTTTCCAAAAGACAGAGCACTTCCGTGTTGTCATAATATTGCACCCATCTACAATATTTTTTTATAAAATCATCTTCTTTTAATTTAAAGCAATTGCACAGGTTTGTCAAATCTCTATATGATAAGTAAACAAAACCTGGCTCTATACGGCAGCATCTAGAGCAACGTTGGCAAGAAAAAGTAAGACCTTCATCGTAAAAAGGCATATATTACCTGTTATATAAAAGGTGTTTTTCTATGATACACCTTTAGATTTTTTGAGCGAAAAAATTTTTCACAATAAATCTGCTCAACATAAAGGGCATCTTTAAAAGCTAAAGATTTTACAGGCTCCATAAAGAATTATTCTTCTAATATAATTTTAATATTTTACATATGTTTTGTCTATGATTTTGGTATTTCGATTGTGTTACAAAAAGTCCATTTATAAAAAAAATTGTATTTAAAATAAAAAAAAGTGCCAAAAAGCTGGATTGCTTTTTAACACTTTGTATTTGGGGAGTGAAGGATTCGGACCTACGAAGGCAGAGCCAGCAGATTTACAGTCTGTCCCCTTTGACCACTCGGGAAACTCCCCATATTTCTAGCAAAAAATGGTCTAGAAATAAAGCCGACTCAGGGATTCGGACCCGGGACCTCGAGATTACAAATCACGCGCTCTACCAACTGAGCTAAATCGGCAATTGATTTTACGAATATATACTTTTTAATTATTCTTGTCAATAACAAAATTCCAAAATATTTGTAAATTTGTTATTTTTTCATTCTGATTATTTTAACAAAAGTAACTTTTAAACTTCGGTCAAAATAACAGAAGCCACCTTATCTGAGAGCATCTCTAAACTGTTAAGTTTTTATAGGCTATCCTTTACTCAACAAAGATTTATACATCTCAAGATATTTTTCTTTTGTCACAATACGCCAAGAATAATTACTTCTTACATAATCAGCGGCGTATGAAATCATATTGTTGAAAATATCAGAATCAGCCTGTTTTAATTTCACAAGGTTTGAAATAGTTTTTGAAAGCTCTTCTGCTGTATTTGGTTTATACAAAAAGCCTGTCTGGTCGTCAACAATCTTGCACAATCCACCAGTTGCATGCGCCACAGGAAGTGTTCCAAAAATTTGCGCTATAAAATCTTCAAGCCCGCATGGCTCAAAGTTGCTTGGAAGAGCGATAAAATCTGACACCGCAGTGCAAAGCCTTGTTAAAGATTTATCATAACCTTTAAAGAAAATACATTTTCCAGGATATTTTATAGAAAGCAATGATATTTTATTTTCAAGCTCCGGTTCCCCCTGCCCCATTATTATGAATCTTACAGGAGAATCTTTTTTTAAAAGAATGTCCGCTGCCTCAACAAGAACATCAATTCCTTTTTGCCTTACAATTCTTCCGTGATACGCGACGAACACAGGCTCGCAAGGATCAGAGGCAAGTCCTGTTTCTATATACCCAAACTGCTCTATGTTTTCCAAGCTATTATTATTTTTATTTGCAATTGAAAATCTTTCAAGAAAAGCTCTTCTGCATTCATATTTTCCAACAAGCTGTTTTTTAATAGGATTAAAAGCAAAAGGCAGTGTTGATTTTTTTACATCAGAGGGGTCGTATTTTTCAAAGTCAATTCCATTTGTTATTCCAAGAATATTTATATGACGAAAGCGGAATGCTTCTGAAAGGCCGGCAGTTTCTGTTGTTCCATTTAGAATTTCTTCCGCATACTCAGGTGAAACTGTTGTTAGCTTAGCGTTTAATGTTGATAAAAGAAAAGGCTCAACTGAAGTTCCACATAATCCTTTTTCTAGAATTTTTTTTGGAAGCGATGTGTAATACTTCGCCTGCTCGATGTCTGTAAATTCATGGTGATATCCTGGACCCGCATTATGAATTGTTACAATACATTTTGTGTGTGAAAAAACAATTTTTGCAATCATGCTTTTTTGAAGAAAATCTTCTACAAAAACTGGAACCAATGCTGTTGTCGCGTCTTGGCAATGAATTATGTCTGGAGACTCTTCTGGAGAAGACTGCTCGCTGAACTTTACAACAGCCATTTGAAAAAGCACGTTTAGAAAAAGAGAATCTTTGTGTCCTAAACCGCGCTTGTGCGTTGTATTAGATTCCTCTTCTTCTTTTGTATAAGTGTAGACACCTTTTTTTTCAGAAAAAGCTGGGTGTGAGATAAATATAATCTCAACTCCGTTTAGCATTCCGTAGTCGTATTTAATTTCCTCTGTCTTTCCACAAACAGAAATGTATGAGCTTCTTACAAAATTTTCTTTATATGACTGCAGTTTTGATAAATCTGAGCAGCAATATTTTGGAATAAAAAGCATAACTTTTTGTCCAAGACGCACAAGGTTTTCACAAAGAGAACATGCTACATTTTTTACACCGCCCGCTTCTGCAATGCCAGCATACTCACGGCTAACAAGCCAAATTGTCATTTAGCAATTCCTTGTTTTGCTCTTGGCTAAATCTGGACGCAATGTTTCCGCTCCATTTAAATAAATATTTTGAATCACAGAATCTTTTGGAAGGTAAACTGTTATCATTGTTCTTATGACTTTTGCTTTCATGTTTTTAACAACAGGCTCGGCCGAACAAAAAAGCGGTATGTTTGACAATTCGTTGTTGGAAAAATATCTTCTTAAGCCTGTAGCAGGATTAAGCTCGTCCAAGTCTGGAGTCATTGTAAATTGAATTGAAACTATAGTTTCCTTTGCAACATGATTTTTTTCAAATATTGTTTTGCATAATAAGCCTGTTTTTTCTGTAATATCAGAAGCATTGTTTTCAGAACAGACAGCACCTCTAATGCAGTAAATTCTTTCTTCTTCCATTATGTTTTCCTTTTTAAATCCTCATTTAAATTCTGCCCTGATAAATTTTATTTTACATTTCTAAGCGCATTTAAAATAGATGTTATATCTCCGTTCTTGAATATATCTTGAAGCTCTGGATATTTTTGAAGCAGCTTGCCAAGTTTATCGAGCCTTTCCATAGAACGGTCTTCTTCAATAATTGCAACAGCTTGTTCTGCCGCTGCGGACTTTAAGCTTTCTACAACAGCGTCCTGGTAAAT
>Ga0172378_10001282_pt1 | contig 23119 bp, 19 predicted proteins | sample GrowelOW332metaG_FD_119755 | JGI IMG/M metagenome (GOLD analysis project Ga0172378, IMG submission 119755) | Groundwater microbial communities from an aquifer near a municipal landfill in Southern Ontario, Canada - Pumphouse #3_1 metaG | ecosystem: Environmental > Aquatic > Deep subsurface >... | reverse complement strand
ATAGAGGCCACTTTTCCGATGACAACTTCTTTATCCTTTACGGTATTCAGTGTTTCGTCATACTTCTTTTTAAGCGATTCTTTGTTTTCCTCGCTGTAAATTTCACCTTTTTCAAAGGAGACCCAGTCAAAATCTTCAACTGGTGCGATGTTTTTTAAATTTTCCATCCGTTAAAATTACTAATTTTTAATTATTGGGTTAGACTTTATATAATATAACTCTATCTATTTTATTATAGAGTTCAAAATCAGCGGCAAAGGTACTCTTTTTTTCTGATTTACAAACTATTATGGCTTTTTTGTAAGGTGAACTAATCGTTTTAGCTTTAGATAAAAAAGAGTGAAACGCCTAAGACACTGATGAGTGCTCCGAGGATTTCGGGAAGTGTGATTTTTTGCTGGTAGAAGTAGTGCGCTGGGTATAGGATGATGATGGGGGTGAGCGCCATGAGGGTGGAGGCTATGCCGGCATGGGTGTATTGTACGGCCATGAGGGACAGACTGACGCCTAGAAAGGGACCGAAGAAGGTTCCACCGAGGGTCGTTCCGATAGTTTTGAGTTCTTTAAAATGATATAAACGGCTACGTGCCGACCGATTGAAGGCTACGATAAGGACAAATCCGACAAAGCCGATGAGTCCTCGTATCTGTGTGGCCGCAAAGGGTACCATGTGTAAGGTCATTGGATCAGAGGTTCCTATATGAGCGATATAATGATTCATGCCTACCTTACTTAATACGAGTCCTATGCCTTGACCTAAGCCCGCACCAATGCCCATTAATATGCCTTTGAGAGGGAGCTTGAATGAAAGCTGCTTTTTATTGCCTTTGGTTTCTCGACTTAGAATAGAAACCCCAATGCCGAAAAGAGTGATGATCATGCCTAAAAGGGCTTTCCAACTCATGCTTTCATCGAGCAAGATCCAACCGGTTATGGCGGCGGAGGGGGGAGCTAGGGTCATAAAGAGTTGGCCGAAACGAGAACCAATCAGTGCATAGGAACTAAAAAGGCAATAATCGCCCATGATATACCCGACTAATCCCGACAGCGAGAGCCAAAACCAAGCTTGAGGGCCTGCACTAAAGGGAATAAATTCACCGATAGTGAAGTAGGTTAAGGTACCGAGCATGAGGCAAGCTAAGCCCAAGCGTACCACATTAAGACCTAAAGAACCCGCTTGTTTGCTTACGTATTCGTAAAACAACGCTGTAGCGGTCCACATAGCTGCTACCAGCAGGGAGAGTGATTCACCTGTATATTGCATAATAAGGGTTTAAAAAGGAACTGAATTATCATCTTTGGTTAAGAAATCTTTCCCTGCCGAAGGGATAGGATCTGTTAAGCCATTACCCATTCCTCCATTAAGGGAAGAATTAATCTCACGTACTTCAATATCATCTTCTTGATTCATAAATTTAGCATATTCACTTTTAAAGCGAAGTTTCACATCTCCCGTTGCACCATTACGGTGCTTGGCGATGATGATTTCGGCTAAGCCTATCAAGGAATTGCCATTGGCATCTTCGGTAATCTTATAATATTCAGGTCTATGGATAAAGCAAACCATATCGGCATCTTGCTCGATAGCACCTGATTCACGTAAATCGGCTAATTGTGGTCGTTTCCCTTCGGCTCCTTGTCGTGCTTCTACGCCACGATTTAGCTGAGATAAGGCAATGATTGGGATATTTAGCTCTTTGGCTAAACCTTTGAGGGAACGAGAGATCATACTGACTTCTTGTTCACGACTTCCAAATTTCATGCCGCTGGCATTCATCAATTGCAGGTAGTCAATGATCAAACATTTAACCCCATATTCACGTACTAAGCGACGTGCTTTGGTTCGGAGTTCAAAGACTGAAAGGCTTGGGGTGTCATCGACATAAATAGGTGCATCGTAAAGATCTTTAATCTTATAGTCTAATTGTTCCCATTCGCTGTCATCTAAGTTCCCTTTTTTTATCTTATCGCCTGGTAGTTCGCATACGTTTATAATCAACCGATTGACCAACTGTACATTACTCATCTCTAAGGAAAATAAAGCAACTGGGATTTCAAAATCAACGGCCATATTTTTGGCCATAGATAAAACAAAGGCCGTTTTACCCATCGCTGGACGAGCGGCAATAATCACCAAATCTGATTTTTGCCAACCAGAAGTGATTTTATCAAGGCCATGATACCCCGATCGTACACCGCTTAACCCTTCTTTTTGGTTGGCGGCTTTTTGAATAAGTTGGACGGCTTCATTAATAATTGGATTAATCTGAGTGGCATCTTTCTTTACATTCTGCTGTGAAATTTCAAAAAGCTTTCCTTCTGCTTCTTGCATCAAGTCTTCTACATCTTGAGATTCGTCGAAGGCTTGTTCTTGTATGCGGGCTGTATAAGAAATTAATTCACGTGCTAAATATTTCTGGGCGATGATGCGAGCGTGAAACTCTAAGTGTACGGTACTGGCTACGGTACTGGTGAGTTGTGAGAGATAAAAAGCGCCACCTACGGCCTCTAGTTCCTCTCGCTTTTTGAGCTGTTCCATTACCGTAAGCATATCTACGGGTTTTTGCTCGATCGCTAGATCTACGATCGCACCGAAGATGTTTTGGTGTGCTTGCACATAAAAACATTCAGGCGTTAAGATCTCGCTGACATAAGAATAGGCATCTTTTTCAAGCATTAAAGCGCCTAATACAACCTTCTCTAACTCTACTGCTTGAGGTTGTAATTTTCCTTGCCCACCGATAACGAGTGGTTTGTTGTTTCTTTTTTTATTTCCGTAATTCCCTTCAGCCATTTTGCCTTAATTTTATTGCGGTACAAAAGTACTCTTTTCTAGTGATACATCAAATATTTAAAGGCTTATTACTAAGAAGGAAGTCAGTAGGGCATAAATAAAAACAAGCATAGCGGTAATTCCGAGTAATTTGTTTAGTTGTTTCCCTTCCCATTCGCCCATTTTGAGCCAAGCAACATAAAAACCGCCACAAAACAAGGCGAAACCGAAGAGAAAGAGTTTGTGCGTGTTTTCATTTAGTAAAAGCGGTAGTGTGATGATGACTGCGGCGATATCATTAAAGAGGTAGGCAAAGCGAGCAAAGCCTTTGCCAAAGCGTACGACGGTGGTTCGTTTACCCGAACGTTTATCTTCTTCATAGTCTCGATAGTTATTCACCATTAAGATGTTGATGGCGAGGAGTCCGAGAGAGAAAGAAAGAAGAAGGGCCAATAAACTATGTCGGCCGGCTTGTACATAATAGGTGTAACAGACGGGAATGATCCCATAAAAAATAAAGACACAGAGATCGCCCCATCCATGATAGGAAAGAGGATAGGGCCCTGTAGAGTAGGCTAATACAGCGAGTGCGATGGCGATTCCGATAAAAAGAAGATGTCCCCCTCCGAAGTAAATTAATCCGCAGCCAGCCAAACAGGAAAGGGCTAAGGTGAAGTAGGTGGCAAAAAGCATCGCTTGTGGACGAATCCAGCCTTGGGCAACGGCTCGTTCAGGACCTAAGCGTTGGCTACCGTCGGCTCCTTTTTTATAATCAAAGTAGTCATTGGCAAAATTGCTGGCGATCTGAGCAAAAACGGCTACGAGGATACAGAGTAAGGCTGGAATCCATATAAATACGGCATCATGCCAAGCAATGGCACAACCAAGTAATACAGGACTAAGGCCTGCGGTAAGGGTACGAGGACGGGTGGCAGAGAGCCAAGCGCGAAGGGAGGAGCGTTTAGGGGTTACGTTTGATATTGTTTCCATTGTTTCTTGTTTTTTGACAAAAATACATAATCAAATCTTTTCTTTTTCCTATATTTGTATTTTTAACGAATTTAACAATCATATAGAGATGAAGGTAGAAGAAGTTTTAAGCTTTGGCTTTTGTAAAGTTGCCGCAGCTATTCCTTCGGTGCGTGTGGCCGATTGTGCCTATAATGTGGATGAAATGCTAAAATGGGCGGATAAGGCGGAGCGTGAAGGCGTGCAGCTGATGACGTTCCCTGAATTAGGATTGACGGCTTATACGTGTCAAGATTTGTTTTTACAAGAACGTCTGCTACGGGATGCAGAAGAATGGCTAAGGGTTTTTTTGAGAGCCACGCATTCTTTTGATGTGGTGATGATCGTGGGACTACCGATTGCCCTCAATGGACAGACTTTAAATGCGGCGGCTGTTCTTCATCAAGGTGAGATCAAAGGTGTTGTTCCCAAAACTTTTTTACCAAATTATAAAGAATTTTATGAACGTCGCTGGTTTACTTCGGCTCGAGCACTAAAACAACGAGAGGTAACTCTTTGTGGCAGGACTGTTCCGCTGGGTACGGATTTATTGTTTGAGGTGGGTTCGGTAACGTTTGGCGTAGAGATTTGTGAAGATCTCTGGAGTGTGACGCCACCGAGTGACCGTTTAGCTTTGCAAGGCGCCGATATTATTTTTAATCTGAGTGCCGATACGGAGTCTCTCGGAAAGTATCGCTATCTTACCCAATTGGTTGCGCAGCAGTCTGCACGTTGTTTGGCTGGGTATGTGTTTGCTTCATGTGGTTTTGGTGAATCGACTCAAGATGTGGTTTTTGCAGGAAATGGTTTTATCTACGAGAATGGGGAAGAATTGGCTCGTAGTAAACGCTTTCTGATGGAAGGACAGCTGATTACGAGTGAGATTGATGTAGAGAAACTTCGTTCCGAACGCCGCTTAAATACCACATTTTCTGGAGCGATAGGGGAGAGTACGTATGACGCTCCTCGTCGTGTGGTCTGTGCTGTGGTTCAAAAGAAAGAAGGTCCGCTGACACGTGTTATAAACCCGCATCCTTTTGTTCCAACGGGGAAGGCGTTAGACGAACGTTGTGAGGAGATTTTTGAGATTCAAGTGTCGGGGTTGGCCAAACGCTTTGTGCATACCCGTTGTCGTTCAGCCGTAATTGGGATTTCGGGCGGATTAGATAGTACCTTGGCCTTGCTTGTGGCCGTACGTACGTTTGATAAGTTAGGCAAGAACCGCAAAGATATTTTAGCCGTTACGATGCCTGGTTTTGGTACGACGGATCGAACGTATACGAATGCCATCAATCTGATGAAACAATTGCGCGTGAGCACCCGAGAAATTAGCATAAAAGAGGCTTGTAATCAACATTTTGCGGATATCAGACATAATCCTTCGCTTCATGATGTGACTTATGAAAATAGTCAAGCTCGTGAACGGACGCAGATTTTGATGGATCTTTGTAATCAAGTGAATGGCTTAGTCATAGGTACCGGAGATTTATCTGAATTAGCCTTAGGTTGGGCGACTTATAATGGTGATCATATGTCGATGTATGGGGTGAATGGAAGTGTTCCTAAGACGCTCGTTAAACATTTGGTACACTGGGTCGCCATGCGAGGAGGCCTTAGTGAATTGGCTCGTGAGACTTTGCTTGACATTGTCGATACACCCATTAGTCCTGAGTTGATTCCTGCGGATGAGCGGGGTCGCATCAAGCAGAAAACGGAAGATCTCGTGGGGCCCTATGAGCTACATGATTTCTTTTTGTATCAAATCTTACGCTTTGGCTTTACACCGCATAAGGTTTATTTTTTGGCTTGTCAGGCTTTTGGTAAGACTTACGAGAAGAAAACGATTAAGAAATGGCTTCATACGTTCTATTACCGTTTCTTTCAGCAACAGTTTAAACGTAGTTGTTTGCCTGATGGACCCAAAGTAGGATCGGTAACGCTTTCTCCTCGTGGTGATTGGCGTATGCCGACCGATGCCGTAAGCAATTCTTGGCTCTTGGAAGTGGATGCGATAGGGACGGACTAAACGTGCGGTTACTTTAAAATCGCATTGATCACAGAAATGAAAAGTTTGCCGTATTGTTCGAGTTTCTTTTCACCTACTCCTTTGATATGTGCAAAGTCTTCGAGAGTACGGGGCTGTACGGTGGCGAGTTCTTCAATAGTTGCATCGTTGAATACGAGGTAAGCCGGGATACTTCGTTTTTCTGCTAATTGTTTGCGTAGTTGCTTCAAGGAGGAGCGTAGTTGATTGGTTTTATTATCAAAGGCTATTACCTGAGCGTTTTTGCGTTTGGCACTGTTCCGATCTCGTGTTTGTTTCATTTCTGTTGGTTCACGATAGACCGCCATTTCGGCTTTACGCTTACCAAAGAGCACCTCTCGTCCTAAAGGGGTGACATGAAAAGTATTTGATCGCTCATAATCGATTTCAATAAAACCGAGTTGCAGCATTTGATAAAGATATTCACGCCATTCGGTATAGGAAAGATCTCGTCCTGCACCATAGGTCTTTAGTTTGTCGTAACCTCGTTGCACAAGTTCGCTTCTGGCAGAAGCACGTAAGATATCAATGGTCATATTTAAGGCGATGTGTTCGTCTGTTCGTACGATGGCACTTAAGGCTTTTTGGACCAAAAGGGTTCCATCAAAGCGTTTGGGTGGATTACGACAGACATCACAGTTGCCACAATCGCTACTTGATTCTTGACCAAAATAATTAAGGAGGACACGTCGCCGACAAACGTCCGTCTCACAGAAACGTTGCATCGTATTCAATTTGATCGTATTGATCTCCTTTTGTCCACTATCCTCAATAAAATGGCGTTGCACAATCAGATCACTGTAAGAATAAAATAAGAGCGTATCGCTAGGGAGTCCGTCTCGTCCTGCACGGCCAATTTCTTGATAATAGCTTTCAATACTTCCAGGCATATTATAATGAATAACCCAGCGTACATTACTTTTGTCAATCCCCATTCCAAAGGCTACCGTAGCACAGATCACACTGATATGATCGTTGATAAATTCATTTTGGGCCTGGTTTCGTAGATCAGGAGTCAAGCCTGCATGATAGGCACGAGCACTAAGGCCTCTATTAAGTAAGAAGTTTGCCATCATTTCGGTGTCTTTGCGTTTCATGCAATAGATAATACCGCTTTGTCCTTTATGCTTGCTAATAAAACGGCTGATGGTGGCGAGTTTATCTTTTTTCAAAAGGCCCCGCATCACATTGAGTGAGAGGTTAGGCCGGTCAAAAGAAGAAATGAATATTTTGGGGCGCTGAATTTTTAATTGGTCTATAATATCATAGCGAGTAACCTTGTCGGCTGTCGCCGTAAGGGCGATGATTGGTACCTGAGGAAATCGTTCTTTAAGGATAGAGAGTTGGGTGTATTCGGGTCTAAAATCGTGTCCCCAGTGCGAGATGCAATGGGCTTCATCAATCGCAAACATCGAGATGTTTAGATGAGGTAAGAGCCATTCCATTTCACTCATTAACCCTTCGGGAGAGATATAGAGTAATTTCACTTTGCCATCAAGACAAAGTTGTTTGACTCGTTGACGTTCCTTATCTGGGAGGGATGAATTGAGGGCTACGGCAGGGACCCCATTGGCTTGCAACCCTTCGACTTGATCTTTCATGAGTGCTACTAAGGGCGAAATGACAATAGCTGTTCCTTTTAGATAGATCGCAGGGAGTTGAAAACAAATAGATTTTCCTCCTCCAGTAGGCATTAATACGATACAGTCTCGTCCACTTATTAAAGATTTTATGATATCGGCTTGCGCAGTACGGAATTCACTATAGCCAAAAAAACGTTTGAGAAGTTGCTTTATTTCTTTCATAACTCTACTAAAGAGTGTAATTTTATCGATTGTTATGCGAAGATACTCAAAAATCTCAAATTAAGTCGTATATTTGCAACTTATATTTTTATACGGAGCCGTGATGGCTCTTTTATACATACTACATGACATTTGAGAATTTAGGTTTAATAGCGCCCATCCTTAAAGCGCTACAAGAAGAAGGATACAAAGTACCAACCCCAATACAAGCTGAATCAATCCCCATCGTGGCGGACGGCAAAGATTTATTGGGCTGTGCACAAACAGGAACAGGCAAGACTGCCGCATTTTCAATTCCTATTATACAACGATTGCATGAAAGTGGCGAATTAGGTCACGGTCGTCGCATCAAAGCGCTCGTTTTAACGCCTACCCGTGAGTTGGCAATACAAATTGGTGAGAGTTTTGGTTCGTATGGTCGACATACTTCGCTTCGCCATACCGTCATCTTTGGTGGAGTCGGACAAAAACCACAAACGAATGCTTTACAGCGAGGTATCGATGTCTTGATCGCTACGCCAGGGCGTTTGTTGGATCTTATCGGACAAGGGTTTGTTCATTTAGATGCGTTAGATTATTTTGTACTTGATGAAGCAGATCGTATGCTTGATATGGGTTTTATTCATGATATCAAACGAATCTTACCCTTGCTTCCGAAGAAACGTCAATCTCTTTTCTTTTCGGCTACGATGCCTCCTTCTATTGCAAAGCTGGCGAGTACCATCTTAAATCACCCTGAACGGGTGGAAGTGACACCTCCTTCTTCTACGGTAGAAAAAATTGAACAATCGATTTACTTTGTAGATCGCAAGGATAAACCAGCATTATTGATCGAACTGCTTCAAAATAAAGCCTTAGAGTCCGTCTTAGTCTTTACACGAACCAAGCATGGTGCAGATAAAGTAGCTCGTATTCTGAATAAAGAACATATTGATGCGATGGCGATTCATGGAAATAAGAGCCAAAATGCGCGTCAGAAAGCATTGAAAAGTTTTAAGAATCATCAGTTACGTGTGCTTATTGCTACGGATATTGCTGCGAGAGGAATTGATGTGGATCACTTAACGCATGTTGTAAATTACGAATTACCAAATATCGCTGAGACCTATGTCCATCGTATTGGTCGTACGGGTAGAGCTGGTCGTGAAGGGGTAGCTATTTCTTTTTGCGAAGCAGAGGAGATGCCTTATTATCGAGATATCCTTAAACTTACCAAGCAAGATATTTATGTAGAAGGCGGTAAACCTTATACAAAAGAAGAAATTTATCAAGCGGTAGAGAATCAGAAAAAAGCAAAACGGGAGAGTTTGGCCCAACGTCAACGATCTCGTCGTCCTCGTGAACGGGGTGAAGGTGGCAAGAGTGCTTCAGGGCGTTCTGCTCATGCGCAATCGAATAGAAGAAGATAAAAGTATAAATGGATAGATTTTTGTTATGATACATGAAATACAGTTACGTGTAAGTCCCGCTGTTGCAGCCGATGAGGCTTCGCTTAAGACGATGATTAGTCGGGAAAAAGGCCTCGATGAAAAAGATATTTGTGCCTTACGGATTCTCAAACGTTCCATTGATGCACGACAACGAAATGTGTTCGTTAATCTAAAGGTACAGGTCTTTGAAAAGGAACAACCTACGGAACAGGTATATGCACCGTTAACTTATCCTGATGTAAGCAATGGTAAGGCGGTCGTTGTTGTGGGAGCAGGACCTGGTGGTCTTTTTGCTGCGCTTCGCTTAATTGAATTGGGTTACCGTCCTATCCTTGTCGAACGAGGAAAGAATGTTCATGACCGGAAAAAAGATTTAGCGTTAATTAGTCGGGATCAAAAAATAAATGCTGAATCCAATTATAGTTTTGGTGAAGGGGGAGCAGGTGCTTATTCAGACGGTAAACTTTATACGAGAAGTAAAAAACGTGGATCCGTGGATAAGGTCTTAACCGTTTTTTGTCAGCATGGTGCGACTACGGATATTATGGTAGATGCTCATCCGCATTTGGGAACAGATAAGTTGCCACGCATTATCGAAAACATACGGAAAACGATTCTTTCTTGTGGAGGGGAAGTACGTTTTGAAACCTGTATGGATCGTTTTGAAATCAAAGCAGATACGGTGATTGGAATTCATACCCGAGCGAGAGAATTTATTGAAGGACCAGTCATTTTAGCAACGGGTCATTCGGCACGTGATGTTTATCGTTATTTAGATGCAAATAAAATAGCCATAGAAGCAAAAAGCATTGCAGTAGGAGTTCGCTTGGAACATCCACAGGCGCTTATTGATCAATTGCAATATCATACCAAGGAAAATCGTGGGCCTTTTCTACCTGCTGCTGAGTATCGTTATGTGACTCAGGTGAAGGAACGTGGTGTATATTCTTTTTGTATGTGTCCTGGAGGCTTTGTCGTGCCTGCAGCCAGTGGTGATCGCCAGTTGGTAGTCAATGGTATGTCTCCGGCTAATCGAGGCTCTAAATGGGCTAATTCAGGGATGGTTGTGGAGACGCATTTAGAAGATATACCCGCTTTTGCTGATCGTGGTGCTTTAGCGGTGATGGCTTTTCAAGAACAAATGGAAGAATTAGCGTGGATAAATGGGGGTATGCGTCAGGTCGCACCCGCACAGCGAATGGGTGATTTTGTTAACGGTCGCAATTCAGTAGAGCTAGAACCTACCTCCTATGCTCCAGGTCTTTTGGCTACGCCCTTACATGCCTTATTACCCGTATCCGTATCCAGTCGTTTGCGGGCTGGTTTTCAACGCTTTGGAGAGTTCTCTCGTGGCTTTTTAACGAATGAAGCGACGGTGATCGGTGTGGAGACACGTACGTCTTCTCCCGTTCGTATTTTACGAGATCGAGAAACCTTATGTCATGTCCAATTAAAAGGTCTTTATCCTTGTGGAGAAGGTGCTGGTTATGCGGGTGGTATTGTCTCAGCCGCTATAGATGGCATGCGATGTGCTGAAAGTTTAGCAAAAATAATGTAACTTTGCTTCCAAAAAGTTGAAGTTAGATGGAAGAAGATGTTTTTAAGACGATAAAAGAAAGTTCATCCGGTTTTTATTCAGAGAAGCGAAGCAAGTTTTATGCTTTTGCTCATCCGGTGTGTTCCATTGAAGAGGCGAAGGAAATTGTTGCTTCTTATCGGCATAAGCATTATTCGGCTCGGCATGTCTGCTGGGCCTATATGATTGGACCTGAGCGGGAATGCTTTCGGGCGTATGATGATGGGGAACCGTCTTCTACGGCAGGCAAACCGATCTTGGGACAGTTGAATACTAATGCGTTAACCAATTGCCTTATTGTAGTCGTTCGCTATTATGGTGGGGTGCCCCTTGGAACAGGGGGACTCCTTGTCGCTTATCGCACGGCAGCCGCTGAGGCATTGGCAAAAGCCTCGATAATCGAAAAGACAGTAGATGAAGATCTTTATATCTTTTTTGAGTATGCGCAGATGAATGGCATTATGCGTATCATAAAAGAAGAAAAGCCTGAAGTGGTTTCGCAACGCTTTGAGATGACTTGCGAAATGAAACTTCGTATTCGCAAAGGAAAAATGGCGTGTTTGCGCGAACGCTTAAAAAAAGTACCTAGTTGCAGACTAAAAGACTGATTGAGGTTGTTTTTACTTTGAATTTTTTATAATTTTGTGGCCAATGATAGCGGAATAGTAATCATAGGTTATAAAGTATAAAAGTTTATAAATCATGCCAGATAGAATATTTCAGGTAATAACGCCTTTGCAACATTTCTTTTCGAAAGTTATTAATGGGAGTGTACTCCTTTTTGTAGCGACTTTTGCTGCAATGGTTGTAGCTAATTCGCCTGCAGCCGATTGGTATAATGGAATGCTCAATTATCCTATCCATTTTGAAATAGGACATGTTAGTTTATTTTCGCATTTAGGACATGACATGACGATGCTCCAATTTGTGAATGATGCTTTAATGGCTATTTTTTTCTTTATGATCGGTTTAGAGATAAAGCGAGAGGTTTTAATCGGAGAGCTTTCTTCTTTTCGTAAAGCGGCGTTGCCTGTTTTAGCTGCTATAGGGGGCATGGTTGTTCCTGTTTTAGTCTATTTACTAGTTTGTCCTTCAGGTCCAGCCACTGCTGGAGCAGCGATTCCTATGGCTACCGATATTGCTTTTGCGTTAGGCGTGTTAGCTTTATTTGGAAAACGGGTTCCCTTGGGAATGAAAGTTTTTCTTACAGCATTGGCTGTCGTAGATGATATCGGAGGCATCATTGTGATTGCGCTCTTTTATAGTGATTTTTTCGAATTACAGCCCTTATTGATTTCTGCAGTTTTGATGGCTGTTATTTATCTGGGTGGTAAAATGCATGTTCGTAATGTGCTTTTTTATTATATCGTTGGCTTTTTTGTGTGGGCGATGTTTTTACAATCTGGCTTACATCCTACGATTGCAGGCGTATTGGTTGGCTTTATGGTGCCTGCATTGCCCGTTTTTGATACCCATAAATTTTCAGATGGTATGAAGAAGGCTATTGATAGTTTCCCCGTTGATGGTGATCAACGAGGAAAACATGCGATTGTGTTGACTAGCCAACAAGTAGTCTTGCTTAAACATATGAAATATACCGTTCGCAAAACGATCAGTCCACTCCAGTTGATCGCTGATAATATAGAACCTTTTGTCAGTTACGTTGTCTTACCCCTTTTTGCCTTTGTGAATGCAGGAGTTAGTTTTGGTGAAGTAAGTGCTTCTGGATTAATGGGTGTACCCTTAGCGGTTATGTGTGGTCTATTGATCGGAAAGACCGTTGGTATATTTAGCTTTTCCTATACCTTTGTTAAATTTGGTTGGGTTCGTATGCCTACTGGGATGAATAAACAATTATTATTCGGCGTTTCGGTCTTAGGAGGTATCGGTTTTACCGTATCTCTGTTTATCTCAAATCTATCCTTATCTTCTCTTACTGAAAATGGTTTGAGCTTATTGAACGAAGCGAAGATGGGTGTCTTCATGGGCTCTTTAATCTCAGGAGTCATGGGTTACTTCTTACTCCGATTTTTACTTCCCAAGGATGCCCATGAGCTTGAAACAGAGCCCGTTTATTTATCTGAGGAAGAAGAAAAATAAGACAAAAGAAATCCGTTCAAGGATTTCTTTTTAGGAGAGGTGATTAGATTAAATTGACGATCAATTCAAGATAATAAGCATCTATTGCATCGAAGGTATTCGTTGTGGTACTATCAATATCTAATACAGCAAAAACCTTTTCTTCATAAAAAAGAGGGACAACAATCTCTGAACGAGAGGCAGAGCTACAGGCGATATGACCAGGAAACTGATCCACGTCAGGTACGATAATTGTTTTTTCTTGGAGCCAAGCAGTTCCACAAACACCTTGTCCCTTGGCAATGTTTAGGCAAGCGATAGGACCTTGAAAAGGACCCAAAAGTAAGCCGTCATTTATTACTCGATAAAAACCCACCCATAAAAAGCCAAAGGTTTCCTTCAAGGCAGCGGATATATTTGCCATATTGGCTATTTGATCTGAATCTCCTGCGGTAAGTGCTTGTAGTTGAGGAAGCAAAGACGCATATTTCTCATTTTTATTGTTTCCCGTGATGTGTAATTCTTTAGCCATACATTTGTTTTCGTTATATTGATCCACAAACTTACGCATTTTCGGCTTAATTGTTTTATCTTTGCGCAAAAATAAAGAATTAGACAATGCGAATAGAGCAAAACTACTCACTCAAAAATCATAATACGTTCCATATTTCGGCAAAGACTCGTTGGTTTATGGAATATCATTCAGAAGCGGAATTAGATAAAATATTAGCAGACGAATATTTTCAAGAATGTGTATCGTTACATATAGGTAGCGGTAGTAATTTGTTGTTTTTAAATGATTTTGATGGGGTTATTTTCCATTCTCAAATCAAAGGAAAAGAGATTGTACACGAGACGGAGTCCGAAATACTCTTACGTGTTGGTGCCGGCGAGAGTTGGAATGAGCTTACACAATATGTAGCTGAAAAAGGTTGGGGTGGTATAGAAAATTTGGCTGGTATTCCAGGTGAGGTTGGTTCAGCCGCTGTACAAAACATTGGGGCCTATGGCATTGAGATTATGCAAGTTTTGACCCAAGTGGAAGCGTATAACCAATTGACTCGTAAAAAGAAGTTATTCACGGTTGAAGAATGTGCCTATGATTATCGCAGCAGTCGTTTTAAAGATGATAAAAGAGATCCTTATATTATTACGTATGTTACACTTCGCTTAAGCAAGACGCCCCTTTTTGATTTACAATATGACTCGTTAAGTCAGCGTTTAGAAGAGAAAAAACCGTTGACTGTAGCGAAGGTTAGAGAAGAAGTCTTGGCGTTGCGTGCAGAGAAGTTGCCTGATCCAGCAAAGTTGGGTAATGCAGGTAGCTTTTTTAAGAATCCATTGGTTTCGCAAGAAGTTTTTTATCCCTTGCATGCTCGTTATCATTCCATGCCTTTTTATCCTTCTTCAGAAGGAAAATTAAAAATTCCAGCTGCTTGGCTGATTGAAAAGTGTGGATTTAAAGGCAAACGTCATGGTGAAGTAGGCGTGTATGATAAACAAGCGTTAGTCCTTGTTAATTATGGTGAAGCCTCCGGTGATGAAATAGCCTTGGTGGCAGAAAGTATTCGTATGGCGGTGCAAGAACGCTTTGGTATAACGTTGATCCCAGAAGTGAAATATGTAAGTTAGAAGAAAATGAAGTTGACTTTTTTAGGAACAGGTACTTCTACGGGTGTACCTGAGGCAGGTTGCATATGTGAGATATGCAAGAGTACAGATAAAAAAGATAAACGATTACGATGTTCGTCGTTGATAGAAGTAGGGAATAAGCATATTCTGATAGATTGTGGTCCTGACTTTCGTTATCAAATGATACGAGCGGGGGTTATGAGGATTGATGCGGTCTTACTTACGCATCACCATTATGACCATATAGGAGGGTTGGATGATTTACGCCCTTATAGTCGCAACCAGGATGTGCCTATTTATGCAGAGGCCTATGTGCATAAGGCGATACGCCGTTGCTTACCCTATGCTTTTACGGATCATCGGTATCCTGGTGTACCCCAATTGCGTCTGAATACTATTACGGAAGAACCCTTTGAAATACAAGGTATTCCGATTATTCCGATTCGTTTGATGCATGCGAATTTGCCTATTCTAGGGTATCGCATAGGTGATATAGCTTATCTAACAGATGTGAAAGTTATTCCTGAAGAAGAATTTGACAAACTGAAAGGTGTAAAGACTTTGATTCTTGATGCTTTACGTTTCAAACGAGAGCACATTTCACATATTATTGTTCCTGAAGCCCTTGCTTATGCCAATCGCATAGCACCAGAGGAAACTTATTTTATTCACATGAGCCATCAGATTGGGTTTCATGAGGAGGCAAATTCACGTTTGCCAGAGCATTTTCATTTTGCTTATGATGAGCAAGTATTGACATTATAGAATCTCGTTGGATACAGATAGTATAGTAATCCTTTTGATTAATCTGAGCGAGGTGACTTTTGATATAAGGTAGTTTTAACTCATGAAGGATAGTCGAATCCAACTTCTTTTGGAGGGTTATAGTATTTTTGCGTAAGTTCAGCGTGCTGGGCAATGGGCTGATGGAACAAAAGGACGTATCACTGACGAAAACGTCTGCAAGTATATTCTCTCCCATTTCACTGAGTGAAAAAGCGGAAGCCTTGAGCCAAATATTGATTGGTGCATTCTTGTCCCAATCTTTTTTCTTGAAGCCAAGAGCGGGGATGGTTTTACCTGTTTGTAGTTGTTTTGCTAGGTTCTCTAGGATCGTACGAGTCGTACTTGCCACATAGAATCCGTGATGGTTGAACACCCCCAAAAAAGAGCCATTGATAAGGGGATAATAATTAATCGTAAGCTTTCCGATAGTTTGTGTAATGGGAGGATATCCCCCAAACTCCGCATCGAAAGTACGTTCAGTTTTTGCTTTGATAAAGCATAAGGAGCTTTTATTTGGATAAAAACTAAGGAGAATTGGGGAATGATGGCCTGTGGCTTGCGCTAATTTCTTTACATAAAGTGGAATATAAGGACGCCAACAAGCCTGAATTAGCGGATACTCTTGTTCGTACATCCAAAAGAAAGAGGGTTGGTTTAAACGAATTAATCCGATGGCGTTTTGGGCCGCTATAGCGAGTATATCTTCTTTGATTCTTGTTTTTGCGAGATTGGTCTTTAGACTATAAAAAACAAGCGAAAGCACGATACAGATAAGAAACCCTGCAGTATAAAGGATTTCTTTAAAATGTTTTTTCATGGGTAAATAGGCTTCTTTTGATGATAATATTTACACCAAGGTGTTAGGCCGCAGCGTTCACATTTGGGTTTACGAGCGGTGCAAGTATAGCGCCCATGTAAAATCAACCAATGATGAGCTTTAGCGACGAGTCGTGTAGGAATATAACGCATCAATACTTTTTCGGTTTCAAGCGGTGTTTTGCTTTGGGTAGTTAGTCCTATACGATTAGATACCCGAAAGACATGCGTATCTACCGCCATGGCCGGTTTATTGAAGATTATCGAGGCAATTACATTTGCAGTCTTTCTCCCTACACCAGGCATTAAGGTAAGCTTTTCTACCTCAGCGGGCATTTCCCCCTTAAAATCATGGACTAACATTTTAGCCATTCCAACAAGGTGTTTGGCTTTATTATTGGGGAAAGAGATACTTCGGATATAGTCAAATACAACTTCAGGCGTGGATACCGCCAAGGTCTCAGGTTCAGGGAAAGCTTCGAAAAATTGCGGAGTGACAAGGTTTACTCGTTTATCTGTACATTGAGCAGACAAAATAACGGCCACCAGTAATTGATAGGAATTTTCATAATGTAATTCCGTGACGGCTACAGGAACGTTTTGTTCAAACCAGCCCAAGACCCCTTTAAATCGTTCTTGCTTTCGCATTTTTTCATAAATCCCCAGATATTAAAAAAATACCTGGGGACGTTTTAAATTTTGTGTGTATCAGTGAATAACCTAACTATCTTTAATTAGCAGACTCAAACTCTTTCAAGAAACGAATATCGTTTTCTGAAAATAGGCGTAAGTCTTTTACTTGATATTTTAAATTTGCAATTCTTTCTACGCCCATCCCTAGCGCAAAACCAGAATATATTTCAGGATCTATGTTTGCATTTTTAAGTACGTTTGGATCAACCATACCGCAACCTAAAATCTCAACCCAACCCGTATGCTTGCAGAAAGCGCAACCTTTACCCCCACAGATATTACAAGAAATATCCATCTCAGCCGAAGGTTCAGTGAAAGGGAAATAAGAAGGGCGTAAACGTATTTTTGTATCTGCACTAAACATTTCTTTCGCAAAGTAAAGCAACGCTTGTTTCAGATCGGCGAATGAAACGTTCTTATCAATATACAAGGCTTCTACTTGGTGAAAGAAACAATGTGCTCGATAAGAAATAGCTTCGTTACGATAAACACGACCTGGCGTAACGGTACGAATAGGAGGGTCTAAAGTTTCCATTTCGTGACTTTGTACTGAAGACGTATGGGTACGCAATAAAACGTCGGGACCGTGTTGGATGAAGAACGTATCCTGCATATCACGAGCTGGGTGATCTTCAGGGAAGTTGAGGGCAGAGAAGACATGCCAATCGTCTTCAATCTCAGGTCCTTCTGATATACTAAACCCTAAGCGAGCAAAGATATCACAAATCTCATTGCGGACAATAGAAAGCGGATGACGAGATCCTAATTCTATGGGATAAGCTGTACGGGTTAAATCTAAATCCGTTTTTTCAGCATTTCCACCCGCATAACTATTTTTTAACTCGTTAATGCGGTTTTGGGTTATTTCCTTTAATTCATTTAGATACATACCCACTTCACGCTTCTGATCAGCCGCTACGTTTCTAAATTCACCCATTAAAGACTGAATCTTACCTTTTCTACTTAAATATTTAATGCGCAGCGCTTCAAGTTCTTCTGCATTGTGCGCTTGCATTTGTGCTACTTCTTTCTGAAGTTCTTTTATTTTATTGATCATCTCTAATCCTTTATTTTCTGTCCACAAAGTTAACTATTCTTTTCGAAATGACCGCCTAAACCGATTATTTTATTAGGTTCCAGGCGAGAGGTGTACCTTTTGACAGCTCTTGTAAGGCTGTTTTTCCTATAATTTGAGACAAATATTTGGGGGGTAATCCATCATTAGGACGAATAGAACGTACGTTTTCTGCAGTAAACTTTTCTCCCTTTTTGATTGTTTGAGTAACAAAGAGTGAACGAGCAAATTTGCGATTCTTGCGCGTTAAATCATTTAGCTCATACGAGACGGTACCTAAAGCTTTCTCTACTTCCCGAATACTTCCGACCATGTGGGCGAAATCATTTTTTTCCATCGAGAAAGCCGCATCAGGTCCCCCTATGCTACGATCGAGTATAAAATGTTTTTCGATAATGCGAGCCCCTAAAGCGACGGAAGCAATAGCCACGGATTCGGAGGTTGTATGATCCGATAAACCTGCTACGACGTTAAACCGTTTTTTGAGATCTGGTATCGTACGTAGATTTGCCAGTTCTACGGGAGCAGGATATGAGGAGGTGCATTTGAGTAAGGCAATCGCATGATTGCCCACCGAATGACAGGCTTCTACGGCTTCTTCTATTTCCGATAAGGTCGCAATACCTGTTGAGATAAGGAGGGGTTTTCCTTTGGCGGCTACGTATTTAATTAACGGGAGATCCGTGATTTCAAAACTAGCAATCTTATAAGCGGGAACTTCCATTTGTTCGAGAAAATCAGCCGAACTGTTATCGAAAGGGGAAGAGAAACAGATTAATCCCAATTCGTCGGCCAATTTTTTTAGTTTGGGTTGCCATTCCCAAGGCGTGTAGGCTTGTTGATAAAGTGTATATAGGGAGGTGTTATCCCATAGGGTACCTTGTTTGATTTGAAAACAAGAACGATCACAATCAAGCGTAAGCGTATCTGCCGTATAGGTTTGAAATTTGATGGCGTCAGCACCTGCTTCTTTGGCTGCATAGACCGTCTCTTTTGCAATATCAAACGAATGATTGTGATTGGCCGACATTTCGGCAATGATAAAAACACGATCGCTTAAAGGATTGGTTAGACCAAATTGTTCAAACAAATTCATAAAATAAAATATTGATAGTGATAAACTTGATTCTCTTCGATAGCATATAAAGTGTAGCCTGCAGCGATGAAACTATTTTGCGAAGCTACATTCTTTCCTTTTACAAAAGCGTGGATAAGGGTAACTTCGGGGTGTTGTTTGTGCAGTTTAAGAACTGCTTTTTTTAATAAATAAGGCGCTAAGTAAAATCCTCTAAACGGCGTTGCTATACTGATACTTATGGTTGCTTGTGAATGGTCAATATCAAAACGAATTTGTCCTACCAAACGATTTGAATAATAAAAGACATAAATCGGATGATCGGGCATTTTCAAAATATGATAGAACCACGTGGTATGTTCATTGAGTGTAATGAGTTGTGTGGAAAACGAATTCGCTCTTACTTGTGGGTTGTTGGTTAGTTTAAATAGCGGCAATAAATCTTTTTTGGTCGCACGGGCTAGCTTAATCTTTGTTTGATAATAAGCGCCTAAGAGGCGACTTGCAATTCGAGTACTGCCCTTTGTGTCAATAGCTGTCAATCCTTTTTTACTTCGGTTTTTACGTTCGGAAGCCGCATCCATTTGATCGAGTAATTGGCTGAGTTCACTCGTTTCCCACGAAGTAGTGGCATCAATAAAGGAAGGGATAAAGCCTTTCTCTTTCCAACCTTCTAAATTGTAACGTTGATTCTCTGCGGTTTTAAAGAGGATAGACGGAAGACCACAGACCGCCAACTCATTAATGGTCTGTCCAGCGGCTGAAAGGGCTAAATCGGATTGTAGCATAAGCGTACGCATCAAGGTCGCCTCGATATGTGAATGTAAAAGGGTATAATTATCGAGTCCTGTATGAAAAGATAGCTTTTGATAATTTTCAGTTCCCACGATAACATGTTTCTTTGCCCTTGGATAACGCTTGGTTATAAGAGGCAAGATCTTCTGCGTAAGATGAAGAGGGTCAGTTCCTCCAAACATAAGCAAGATGGTTTGTATTTTTTCGGGAAAAATGCGCATAGGCTGTGGAAAGGTAAACTCGGGTCGTAAAATAATAAACTTACTGCCCACTAACATTTGTTTATTTCGTTTTGCAGGATAGGCTAGTTTTTCAGCGCCTATTGTACCATTAATAAGCAGGCCATCGGGGTAATCTAAACGATTAAAATCATCCAAAAAAGCGATAGTTTTCGCTTTACTTTTAATCAATTGATAGGTCTCTATCGTGGCTTGATAAGAGTCTACGATCGCAATTGAATTGCGGTATAAGACCTTTCTAATTAAAGAAGTATCTGTTTTCCAATTGCCTAATAATACGGAGAAATCTTTAATAATTGTAGAGGCTTCACCATCTCCATCCACCACAAAGCTAACTTCAAATTCTTTTTTAGCAAAAGCTTCCGCCAAAGCGAAGCAACGCATAATGTGTCCCCAACCAAAGCGGTGTGAACCTTCTGTAAAAAAGATGATGTGTGGTTTCATTTTGAATGTGCCATTTTATATTTTAATTCAGCTAATTGCCAATCCATAGGGGTATCAATATCTTGTGCTTCCATTTCAGACAAGATTACTGCTGAACCATGAGGAGTCATAATCTGTTTGTCTCGAAATAAAGCTTCTGTGCGTAGCCAATAAAATAAACCACAATCATGATAGGCAGGAGGAATATCTTGACTTCGTGTAAATTGATATTCAGGCCAATTAAATTGCAAATGTTCTTGTTCATCCAGCTTGAGTGAACGCATAATCGGATATGAAAATTCAACTACAGGACAGATCGAATCGAAGGTAGACTGTGCTAACTTATCATAAGAGGCCTGTAGGGTCGAGATTGAGAGAAGGGGGGCCGTCGGTAAGATACAACAGATGGCATCAAAGGTTTTTCCCAATTGCCGATAGGCCGTTAAGACTTCTATCAGAACGGTAACCAGTGGAGCCGTATCATTGGCTGTTTCTTTTGATCGCATAAAAGGAACAGACGCATGATATTGCTGACTGATACGTGCCACTTCTTCATCATCCGTCGACACCATTACTTCCTCAAATAAACCCGATTGGAGGGCCGTTTCCAGCGTATAGGCAATGATGGGTTTACCTAAGAAAGGTTTGATGTTTTTCTTGGGGATTCGCTTACTGCCTCCACGGGCAGGGATAATAGCTAGGCATTTCATGATCTAGTGAGAGGCCTTAAGGAAAGTCTTTACTTGTTCGATCACATAAGCCTGTTGTTCGTCAGTTAGAATGGGGAATAAAGGCAAACTTATACAATGTTTGTAATAGTCTTCAGCAACTGGACAATCGCCTTCTTTCGACCCTAATTGCTTATAGTAGGGTTGTACATGAACAGGAATATAATGAATCTGTGAAAGAATCTCTTTCTCTCTTAAGAAATCATATAAGCCTTTACGATCTTCTACCTGAATGATATAAAGATGATATGCATGATAACAATTGTCGGCTACTTTAGGCGTAGTAATTCCTTCTATATGGGCAAAAGCTTTGTTATATTTATCTACGATTTCATAACGACGGGTTAAGCCCCATTCCGCACGTTTGAGTTGAGAAAGACCCAAAGCTGCTTGAAATTCTGTCATGCGGTAATTGCAACCTAACTCAATCATTTCATAATACCAGCCGCCATCGTTTTTACTCATAATAGCGGGGTCTTTTGTAATGCCATGTGAACGTAGGCGACTTACTTGATCATATAAGTCATCCTTATTGGTGGTGATCATCCCTCCTTCACCTGTAGCGATATGCTTTACCGGATGAAAGGAAAAGACGGTTAAATCTGCAAATTTGCCATTCCCACAATATTGTTTGATGCCTTTACTATCTACAAAATAACCTCCAGGAGCATGACAGGCATCTTCAATCACCCAAAGATTAAATTCTTTCGCAAGTGCGGAAAGCTTTTCTAAATCAACTGGATAACCGGCAAAGTCAACGGCTACGATACCTTTATAGGTGCCTTTGGGTGCTGCTTCTAAGGTCTTACGCAATTTGTCAAGATCGATTAAGTAGCTGTCTTTATCGATATCACAAAAGGTGACATCAGCGCCACAATAGCGAATGCAATTCGCACTGGCCACGAAGGTCATGGTGACCACTAAAACCTTATCACCTGGTTTTACGCCTAAAGCTAACGCTGACAAGTGCAAGGCCGCTGTACCATTGCTGACCGCTGTGGCATGATTAACGCCTATATATTCAGCAAATTTATGTTCAAATTCTTCTACACGAGGGCCTTGCGTGATATAATTCGCTTTTAACGCATCAATAACGGCAGCGGCATCTTCATCGGTAATATATTGATGACCGTAAGGAATAGGTTTTTTTATCATTTTACTTCAAAATTAGAATCTACATATTTTTTAATACCTTCACGAATGGACGCAATCGTTTCCCATTCCGTATTCGTATCCGAACGATAATAGAAATCTTTGGGTACATAGGTTGCATTATGATGTTCACAATACTCTTCCGCTGTATGATTAAAAGCGACGGAAGGTAAAATGGCATAATAACGTCCCATATCAATGGTATTCATGGAATCGGTGATAGTAATCATTTCTTCATGAAGTTTTTCTCCTGGACGAACACCAACAATCTTTATAGGCAAGTTAGGTGCAATGGCTTTAGCAACATCAACAATCCGATAGGAAGGAATCTTAGGAATAAAAATCTCACCACCCAAATGATGGGCAATGGCATACATAACCAAATCCACTCCCGCTTGTAAAGAGATATTAAAGCGCGTCATGTCTTGATGTGTGATGGGCAATTCTTTTGCTCCTTCATCTCGTTTGCGAATAAAGAAAGGAATAACGGATCCCCTTGAACCCATCACATTTCCATAACGAACGACAGAAAAACGAGTTCGATGACTTCCTCTTATATTATTAGCGGCCACAAACAATTTATCAGAAGTCAGTTTGGTAGCGCCATACAGATTGATAGGGGCACAAGCCTTGTCGGTTGACAACGCAATCACATGTTCTACATTATTTTCCAAAGCACAATCAATGACATTTTGAGCACCATGAATATTGGTCTTCACACATTCATCTGGATTATATTCAGCGGTATCGACCTGTTTGATGGCCGCCGCATGAATAATCACATCGATCCCTTCACAAGCTCGATGTAAACGCTCTTTATCTCTTACATCCCCAATGAAAAAGCGAAGATTAGGGTATTTATCATGTGGATATTTAAGTTGTAACTCATATTGCTTTAATTCGCCTCTGGAATAAATGACAATACGTTTCACGTTGGGGTAGTCTTTTAAAATCGTTTCAATAAATTTTTTACCAAAAGATCCCGTACCT
>Ga0172378_10001281_pt1 | contig 23120 bp, 16 predicted proteins | sample GrowelOW332metaG_FD_119755 | JGI IMG/M metagenome (GOLD analysis project Ga0172378, IMG submission 119755) | Groundwater microbial communities from an aquifer near a municipal landfill in Southern Ontario, Canada - Pumphouse #3_1 metaG | ecosystem: Environmental > Aquatic > Deep subsurface >... | reverse complement strand
TCGCCCAGGTGTAGGTTCCGTAGCCAGAGCGTTTGCCGTCGAGCAGCTCGCCCTCGTATTCGTCGCCGTTTGAATAGCGGAACGTTCCCGTACCGGTAATATTATCCGCGGAAAAGTTGCCGGTATAGACATCGCCTGTGGAGAAGGTCAGCGTTCCGTCGCCGTCCTTCATATAATTTTTCAGCTCGCCCTCATAGATGTCGCCGTTAGAATAGGTAACGGTTCCTGTTTCCATGTCAAGCTCGGCGGTAGTGCCGTCCGACAGATACAGCTTGCCCTGATACGGCTCGCCGTTATCGCCGACAGTACCATAAAATTTCAGATACCCGCCGTCGGACAGCTTTACCTTGTGATAACGCGTGCCGCTCAAATTTATAATTATAAATACGACGGCGACGCAGATCAGCGCGCAAACGGCGCAGATGATAAGGATTGTCGCCGCTCCGCGGCGCTTCTTGTGCCTGCGGCGCGGTCCCTGGGAATATCCGGTCATTTAAATGCTCCCTTAAAATACGGTTTTATCGAGTTTCACGGCTGACTGCGCACAGCAGCGCACAAACAGCGATCTTAGCGGCGCCGCGAAGCTGCACATCAAGCGGACGCCTTTATATTCCCTCGTTAAAGCGCCATTCCGGTGGCGTCCGAGATAAGAGTTGTCAGATACGGTATCACCTGAAACGAGATGAGCGCGACGATGAGAAAGGTAAGAATCGCGATCAGCGCCGTTATTATCGAGCTTCCCTTGGCGTCGTACATCTCTCCGGCTCGCCAGACGCGCTCCTGCGGAATGTAAAACTTCATCTGCGTGATGTCCCTCGCTTTGATTCGTCCGTCAGAGCTTTCGGCGGAGAACTGCGGCGCGAGCTGCACCACTCCATGATATTTCCCGCCACGAAGCGCTCCGGTGACAGCGCCGCGAATAATGAAATTGCGTGACAATCCGGCTTCGTCGAGCGTTTTGGCGCACTCGGGAGCGGTAGCCTCGCTCTCAAGCAGACGCCGAACGAACGAGCCTAATATTCGTTTGATATAAACCGTCGCCACAGCTCCTATGACGACTCCGACAAAAAGCGACCAGATGACAAGCTCCAGAGTCATTCCGTTATATTCGCGAAGCGAGGATAAATCCATCACTTACCATCCTTTCGGTATGTGCCGTTTATTCGTATAATACAGCTGTGTTATTATTTGCTTTTAATAACGTCGCAGCCGACGTATTTGCGCAGCACCTCCGGCACGACGACAGAGCCGTCCGCCTGCTGATTCTGCTCGACAAGAGCGGGGAGGACGCGCGAGGTCGCAAGTCCCGAGCCGTTGAGGGTATTTAAATACTCGATCTTGCCGGTTTCGGCGCGCTTAAAGCGCATCTGACCACGGCGCGCCTGATAGTCGCGGGCGTTGGAAACCGAGCTTACTTCCTTATAGCCGTTCATCGACGGAATATTTATCTCTATATCATAGGTTCTCGCCATGGAAGCCGAGCAGTCCTCGGCGGCGAGCTTAACGGTGCGGAAATGGAAGCCAAGACCGCGAACCAGCGCTTCCGCCTTGCCGACAAGCTCCTCGAACGCTTCGTCTGACTTTTCGGGAAGGGTATACTGCACCATTTCCACCTTGTTGAACTGATGTCCGCGAACCATGCCGCGCTCGTCCGCGCGGTAGGAGCCGGCTTCACGGCGGAAGCAGGGCGTATAGCTGATATATTTGCGCGGCAGCTCATCCTCGGCGAGTATTTCGTCGCGGTGGAGCGATACGAGCGCGGTTTCGGCGGTGGGAAGCATGAAGCGGCGGCGTTCGTCCTCGGCGGTCTCGAGCCAGTACACCTCGTCCTGGAATTTGGGGAACTGTCCGGCGGTCAGACCGCATTCATAGCCGAGCATATGCGGCACGAGAACAAGCTCATAGCCGTCGCCGATATGTGTATCGATGAAATAATTGAGCAGCGCCCATTCAAGTCGCGCGCCCATTCCGCGGTAAATCCAGAAGCCGCTGCCAGAGAGCTTTGTTCCGCGCTCGTAATCGATAAGACCGAGGCTCGTGCAGAGGTCGACATGGTTTTTCGGCTCGAAATCGAATTTATGCGGCTCGCCGAAATAGCGGATAGGCTCGTTGTTCTCCTTGCCGCCCGGCTTGAGGTCGGGATCGGGCATATTCGGCAGACCGAGCATGAGCGAGGTGTATTCGGTTTCGACGGTTTTGAGCGCTTCGGTATCGGTTTTGACCTTATCGGAAAGCTCCTTCATGCGTGCAAAAACGGGGGCGGTGTCCTCGCCCGCCTTTTTCATCTGAGGAATGGTTTTTGAAACGCGGTTCTGCTCCGCCTTGAGCGCTTCGGTGTCGGCGATCATGGCTCTGCGCTGACCGTCAAGCTCGAGTATGCGTTCGATGTCGGCGCGCGCGTCCTTGCCCTTCGCCGCAAGACGTTTTATGACGTCGTCGGGATTTTCCTTGATATATTTGATGTCAAGCATTTGGTTTTACCTCTTTATGTTAAAAATTATTGACGTTATCGTCCAAGCTTATGCCGTTTTCTGCAATCATTATAAGTATAACGCTTAACCGGCATAATAATGTCCTCATGCCCGGCAGGGGTTTGGGGGCGGTCCTCCGCGCCCAACGCATCCCCGCATCTCAGCATCTCAGTCGACAGTGCCGCTGCCGGTCAGCAGCTTGCAGAGAGCTTCGAGGTCGTCGTTGTCGGCATATTCGATGACAAGCTTTTTCACCCTGCCGCCGTCCGACACCTTGACGCTGCGCCCTATCTTCTCGGTGAGCGACGCGGCGAGATTGTGCGCGTAATCCACCTTAGGAGGGGCATGACGCCGGACGCCGTCGTCGCCGCGCGCTTCTTCAAACGCACGGTTCGCCGCCTTGACCGCTTCCTCGGTCTGCCTTACCGACATATCGAACTGCGTTATGCGGCGGGCGAGGGGAAGTATATCAGCTTTGTTTTTCAGTCCGAGCAGGGTACGCGCGTGACCGGCGGTTATGCCGCCAGAGCCTACCATCGACGCGATCTCGGGCGGCAGATCAAGCAGACGCAGAGAATTCGCCACCGCGCTGCGGCTTTTGCCGACGCTTGAGGCGAGCGTCTCCTGCGTCATGCCGTACTGCTCCATCAGCATATGATAGGCGTTAGATTCCTCGATCGGCGATAGGTTCTCGCGCTGCAAATTCTCGATAAGCGCAAGCTTCGCCGCCTTCAGCTCGTCCGCGTCGATGCAGATCGCCGGTATTTCGGTGAGCTTTGCGAGCTTTGCGGCTCTCCAGCGGCGCTCACCGGCGATTATTGAATAAAATCCGCCCGCCGACGCTCTCACCACTATCGGCTGTATAACGCCGTGCTCAAGTATCGACTGGGCAAGCGACGCAAGCGCGGCGGCGTCAAAGGTTTTACGGGGCTGCGCCGCGTTCGGCTCGACATCCGATATCCGCAGCATCGTGATACTGCGTCCGGACGGCTGCTCGCTCATATTGTCGAGAAAGATCGCGTCAAGTCCGCGCCCGAGTCCGCTCATCTTCTGTTTGGCCATTTATGACATCCTTTTTTGTTGTATATTGCCGTTATTTTTTATATGTTATGTGTCAAAGCGCACGTTTATGTAATATTTCAGCTCTGCTTCATTCGGTTCGCTCGATGATCTCGGCGGCAATATCGTCGTAGGCATGCGCTCCCTTAGAGCTTTTATCGAAATACTGTATCGGCATACCGTAGGACGGCGCTTCGGACAGTCTGACGTTGCGCACCACCGTCGTTGAAAACAGCTTGGCGGCGTAATATTTTTTCAGCTCGTCCATGACCTGCATTGACAGATTCAGGCGTCCGTTGTACATCGTTATCAGTATTCCGGTGATCTCGAGCCTTGGATTGTACAATTTTTTGACCTGCCGTATGCTCATCACAAGCTGCGACAGTCCCTCGAGCGCGTAATATTCGCACTGCATCGGAATAATTACGCCGTCGGCGGCGCATAAGCCGTTGATGGTGAGCAGTCCGAGCGAGGGCGGGCAGTCGACGATAATATAATCATAATCGCCGCGAACCGAGTCGAGCGCATTTGAAAGACGGCTCTGACGGTCGTCGAGCGACGATATTTCAAGCTCGCAGGCGGCGAGTGAAATGTTCGCGGGAAGCGCCGACAGATTCTCAAACTGAGTCTTTACGATAGCTTCGGCGGCGGTGCAGCGTCCGATGAGAACGTCATAGGACGACGCGGCGAGCTGCTTTTTGTTGATCCCGACGCCGCTCGTCGCGTTTCCCTGCGGATCGATATCGCAGAGCAGCACGCGCTTTCCCCGAACGCCGAGCGCGGCGGCAATATTGACCGCCGAGGTGGTCTTTCCCACCCCGCCTTTTTGATTTGACAGCGTTAAAACAGGCAAAGCTGCGGCGCTCCCTTCAAATATTCTATTGGGATTCCTCTGATCTGACAGGCTTTCGGCAGGCATCAGGGGCGTTTTACCCTTGCATTCCATGAAGCCGAAAACCGATATGATATAACTATGAGAGGTTTCTTAATTGCGGCGAAACCGCTTATTGTGCATTATTGTCAAATTTCATGTGCGCATTTCACGCGTTTCCGGCATTATGAAGCATAACATCCGTTTAAAATTCATGACAGCTGTGGGTATGCGCATATTTACATCAAAGATGAACTGTGATTTTTCATATCTATTATATTATATCAATGACGCACAGCGTTGTCAATGGTTTATTTATTAATTTTGCCCCGCAATGTTTCACATGAAACATTCGCAGCGCGGCGTTATACGCGTGCGGGCTGCCGGGACGAAAAAAGACGCCGGCGTTACGGCTGCCGACGCCTTTTTCGTGTTCATACGCTTCATTTTTATATATACGTCCGTTTTCATACTATGCTGCGGCTGCGCGCGATAAAATCCGAACGCGTCATGGCGTAGCGATCGGTAATCTCGCCCTCCGCGACCTTGCAGAAGCCCGCGCCGCGGAATATCGCGAGCGAGCGGGCGTTCTGACGCTTTATATTCGCGGTGACGGTCGACGCGCGAAGCTCGAAAAAGGCGTGCGCAAGCGAGCTTTTCACCGATGCCGAGCCTATGCCGTGTCCCCACAGCTCCTCCTCGCCGACGGCGAGCGTGATCTCGTATTCGTCGCCGCCGCGTTCGGTGAGCTTCAAAAATCCGACAGAATCGGTGTATTCAGCATTGTAAAGATAATCGTCGCTTTCGGTTTCATAGTCCTCGCCGGAAGCGCGCTCGCTGTAATCGCCGCAAGTGCCGTCGGCGCGCGGAAGTCCAATCATAAAGAACGGACCGCCGCTTGATAGCCGCATTGAGAGCATACACGGCGGCACGCTCTCTCCGAGCGATATTATGCTTTCGGATATGCCGTCGGCTTCGCAGAGGTTGTCGGCGACGCGGCGGTTGTCAAGCCAGCGCGCTATACGCATGGTGTCGTCGCGCGTAATGTCACGGCATAAAAAAACGGAAAGGACTCTCTCCATATCAAATTACCTCGCAGTAAGTAAATATTTAAAAAGCCTTTCCGGTTCCGGAGCGGTTTGTACCTCCGGCCATTGACGGTTCTTTTTATTCAATTTGTAGCCCTCGCCGGGAGGGCATGGATGCTGGGATGCGCGGCCTTTTAAAAAAGGCCTGGCGAAAACTTTATGGCATTTTATGGCATAGGGGATATTTATTTTACTTTATATGGCGATTCAGCCCTCGTCCTCGAGTATGTAGTTGACAGATTTATCCATGGCGCTCTGCGCGCTCTTGAGCTTCTTTTCGACAGCCGACGCTATCTCGTTCTTGCCGGAATCCGTCTGACCGCCCGCAAGATCGAACAGCCCGCCCCAGCCGAACAGATTGGCGAGGTCGAACACACGGCTCGAGAATATCAGATCGAGCATATCCGACGACTGCTCGTCGCGCGAGGATTTGGTTTTCAGCGTGATATCATAGTAGGCGGGCGTCAGTGTGTACATCGATTCGGCGGAAAGCGCCTCTATGATGATTCCGGTGCGCTCGAGGTCGGAAGCCGTTTTCGGAACGGCAAGCAGATTCGCGCACCACAGGCTTACGACGTTATAATATTCGGTCTGATTCTCGTCGAATTTCGGTATCGGAACGATTCCGAAGTCTGTTTCCATCGTGCGGAACAGGCTTACGCGGTTGAGTCCCGCGAAATTGAACAGCGAACGTCCGTCGGTGAAGGTTTTATCCATGCAGTCGCTCCAAAGCGACGAATCGGGATATTTCGCCGAATATTTGCCCGCGTACAGGCAGAGACTGAAGTCGCCATTGATGGAATTGGCTTTTTCAAACGCGGTATAGAAGCGTTCGGTCTGCATCGCGATGTAAGGCAGGTCGTTATCGTCCTTCGCGATGATATGTTCGCCCGCGCCGAGAATGAGCGCGGTGGTGTTGAACGATTCGCCCTCGATGCCCCACTGGTCGAATTCGTCCTGAACGCCGTCGCCGTTGATATCGCGCGATGCGTTGACGATGCAGTCGTGGAGCGCATCGAGCGTCCATGTGCCGTCGTTCACCTTATCATAAAGGTTGCCGACGCCTAAATCCTCCGCAAGCGATTTATTGAACAGCAGAGTCCAGGTGGCGTCGTTGTCCATTATCATAAGGTCGCCGGCGGTGACGTACAGCTTATGGTCGATGGAGAGCGACGCGTTCGCGTTCTGATCGTACCACGGCTTTGTGAGATCGATATAAGGTATATTATTGAGGTTAACAAGCATACCGCCGGTGATGAGCGAGTTTAGCTGGCTGCCGAGCAGGATCATATCGTAGGCTTCCTCGCCCGCGAGTATCGCCTTTTTAGCTTCGCCTGAGGCGTCTGTGCTGGTTCCGACCTTCTCCGACACGGTGAAATTATATTTTTCGCCAATCTTTGAGTTACGGTTAAAAACGGCGTCGTTGATAGGCTCGCCGTTAAGCTCCTCGGCGTAGATATCCTTGGATTTCCAGTGTATATCGAATTGTCCCTTGGTGAGCACCTTGAACTCATAACCCCCGAAATCCGAATCCTCGGGGACATCGGGTTTTAACTGCGTGGTCGTTTCCGCTGCCGTATCGGAAGCGGTAGTCGCGGCGGCGGTGGTAACGGCGGGAGTACCGGACTCCGAGCCGCAGGAAGCGAGCGATGCCGCGCAGAGCAGAGCGGCGAGCAGCAGCGCCATAACGCGTTTTACATTATTCATAATATATCCTCCATAAATACGTTATACAGCATATCATATCGTCTGTATTTTAACACATTTTTATGAATACGTCAATATATTATTCAATTCCTTGTGACTAATGACAATTTTGCACTACTGTTTTTGTTATTTATAACGCAGTTAAACAGCAAAACACCACGCGCCGCTCACAAAATCATTTGAGCAGCCAGCAGCTTACATATGTGACGGTGCATTTGCCGTTGTTATAGGGTATGCCGGATTTTTCGCATACATCCGAAACCCACAGTCCCCATGCTTCCATCGACGATATCCGCTCGTCGGGGTGGCGGCAGGGGGAGTCCGGGCAGGAGCATTTTTCGCAGAGCGTACACGTTCCCGCGCCCATCGCGAGCAGATCGGGATAGGTCTTGCGAAGCTCGCCTATCAGCCGCGCGAAATTCTGCTTGTGCAGCTCTCCGGCAGACTTCATCGAGTCGAAATCATATTCGTCCTCGAGCTGACCGACCGTTTCGACTATAATGCCGTAGCCGTAGTTTTTGATCATGGCGGCGGCGTCCTCGATAGTGCCGCAGGCGGGAGGGCAGCACCAGTTTTTTCCATAGCTTGAGCAGCGGTCGGCGGCGCACATATCGCGCACCTCTGTGCGGAACACGAGTGAAGCGACGTTCAATTCGCACGCCTTTGTAAATCCGTATTCCACAGCCATTCCGACGAATTTTTCGGTATCGTACATATGTCTACCTCTTTAATATGTTGTTTTATGGTAAGCGGCGCTCATTCGTTCATATCGTCGAGCGACAGCGAAAACGACGGCATAAGCTCGCGCATGAAATAGCGCACCTCGTCCATATCCATCGCCAGAAGCGACGCCTCGGTGGTATCGTACGCGCGGCGGAACTCGGCGTTGCCGCTTTTCAGCTCATCGGCGCATTTAATAAGCGCACACAGCTTGTCCGCCGCCTTGATGATTTTCGCCCCGTCGCCGTCCGCATCCGCCAAAAGCGGCTCAAAATCTCCGCGCAGCTCCTCCGGCAGCTGAGAGAGCAGACTGCATACGGCGCTTTTTTCGATGTCGGCATAGCTGCGGCGCATCTGCGGGGAAAAATATTTGGTTGGCGTGGGCAGATCTCCGGTGAAAACCTCCGCCGCGTCGTGATAGAGCGCGCGAAGGGCGAGCGCCGCCGCGTCGTACGAGCGTCCGTATATGCGGTTGCCGACGACGGCGAGAGCGTGGGTGAGAACGGCGCATTCCATCGAATGCCGCGAGAGCGTTTCTTCCTCGGAATTACGCATGAGCGACCAGCGCTTTATATATTTCTGCCTGAAAAGCAGGGCGAAAAATGAATTTGCCACGGCGTCCTCACATCAGATAATCGCTGTCGCAGTCCTCGGCGTTGCGCTTGATCTTTTTCGTCGTGGTCTTGACAAATTCGGTGCGGCGTATGCGGAACATATGTATCATCTTATAACCCGGAACGCCGCGGTTCAGCTCCTTGACGATACCCTTGAACAGCACGCGCAGCTGCTCGATGTAATCGTTGCCGAACGCCGATATCTGCTCCTCGGAGCAAAGTCCGCGCTCGGATATGTATTTGTTGACCACATCGTAATCGGGGAATATCTTCGCCGAAACGGTGACGTCGCCGTCCTTGTCCTCGTTTTCGCTGCCATATACGACGCTTTCCTTTATAAACGGACTTTTTTCGAGCAGATATTCCATTTCCTCGGGGAATATCTTCTTGCCGTTTTTGGTGACTATCATATTTTTGATTCGTCCGACTATTTTTACCGCGCCGGTGCTGTCCTTTACGGCTAGGTCGCCGGTATAGAACCAGCCGTCGCGCAGCACGCGGGCGGTTTCGCCCTGATTCTGATAATAGCCGATCATGACGTTTTCACCTCTGACGGCTATCTCTCCGACCTCTCCGTCGGCGACGTCGCGTCCGTCGTTTTCGCCTGTATAAGCGACCAGACGCACGTCCACGCCCGCTATCGGATAGCCGACGGTGAGCGGCGAGCGAGCGCGGAAATCGTTGTGCATAAGGCAGACGGGAGCGGTTTCGGTAAGACCGTAGCCGTTGTACATCTTAAAGCCGAAATCCTCGAAATCGCGGAATATATTGGGGTCGAGCGCCGCCGCGCCGGTGATCATAAGCCGGACCCGTCCGCCAAACGCGTCGGCTACCGCCTTGAACGCGGCGCGTCCGAGCGCGGGGCTTACAGCAGCGAGCGCACGTCCGACGTTTAGCTTTATATCTCCGAAATTCTGTTTTTTTATCTTTTTCAATATGTTCGCGTGGAAATTCTCGACGATGAGCGGCACGACTATGAGTATGGTCGGGCGGAATATCGAGAGGTCGGTCATTATACGGCGCAGGCTCTCGCAGTAGGATATCGAGCAGCCAGCGGAAAACGGCGTAAGGAAGCCAGCCGTGCATTCATATGTATGGTGAAGCGGAAGCATGGAGAACACGCGGTCGTTTGTATCGACATAGAAGCGCTTGCGCATCGCGGTGACATCGGCGCAGATATTGTTCTGCGACAGCATGACGCCCTTCGCCATTCCGGTCGTGCCGGAGGTGAACAGCAGTACCGACATCGCGTAGGGGTCGACCTTATATTCGTCAAAGGAGCGGTCGCCGGCGTCGATCATGGCTCTGCCCTGAGCGATATAATCGCGTATGAGTGAGGAATTGATGACGTCGATCGGAGCTTCGAGCAGACGCTGAACCTCGTCGATGGTATCGCATTCGTCCGGCGTGCAGACGACTGCGCGTGCGCCCGAAACCTTTAGTATATTGGCGACATCCGGCGCTTTCAGCTCCTTATCAATGGGTACGATAACGCCAGTGCCGCATACGACAGCGAGATAGGTCGCCGCCCATTCGTAGCAGTTGCGTCCGAAAACGGCGATGCGCTCGCCCTTATAGCCCTTGGAATTGAGGTAGGTGGAGAATGCCTTTATATCTGAATACGCTTCGGAATAGGTGCGTACAACGACGTTTTTCGAAGCGTCGAGCCATGTAAAGGCGACATTGTCCGAAAAACGCGACGCGCTCTGCTCGGTCATATCTCTGAGCGAGCGTATTGTGGGAACATCGTAAACGCGTGCCGCCGGGGCGACGGTATTACGCAGGAATTCTATTTGTTTCATAATATTAAGCCGCATAATTTATATCGATCCGTCCTTCATCGGTTAAAATTTCGTCCCGCGCCGCTGCGCAGGGACCGCTCCTATAAACGTTTTTGATATTATATCAAAATTATATGAAATGTGTGTTAATTATTTAACTTATAGCGTAAAATTTAAATTTCCAGTGCAATATGCGTCAAGATAACGTTGATTGAACACATTCTGCCGTTATATTGTATCCGGTATATTGTATATTGTAGGGCAAGGGCTCTGCTCTTGCCGCCCCTCGCATCTCTTGCCGCCCCTCGCATCTCTTGCCGCCCCTCACCGCACCTTGCCAGTGCAGCTTGGAAAACCGCAGGATTATCCGTCCTTTCAAGCTCATACCCATATAATTTTGTTAATTTGCATCTTTTACAAAAATTAATAGAAACCTCTTGAATATTAATATATTAACGGTTATAATTATAATATGTACATATATTATCCTGCCGGATACGGCGGATTGTACAATATTTCGTGTACGCACGATAAAACAAGGAGATATTACCATGAAAATAGGCGTTATGGCTGAATCCTTCCGCAAACCCTTCCGCGAGAGCATTGAAATTGCCGCTTCGATCGGCGCGCAGGGCATACAGAAGTACGCGACCGGCGGCGAGATCGACTGGACTGACTCGCAGATCAAGGAAGCGCTCGATATCGTCAAATCGAACGGTCTGGTTTTCTCCGCCCTCTGCGGCGACTTCGGGCACGGCTTCGCCAATCCCGACACCAACCCTGAATTCATTGAAAAATCAAAGCGGGTCGTCGACCTCGCCCTCAAGCTTGAAACCAAGGTCGTCACCACACATATCGGCACCGTTCCCGCCGAGGAATGTGAAGCTAAGGAGATCATGCGCAAATCCTGCCGCGAGCTTGCCCTTTATGCCGACAGCATGGGCGCCGCCTTCGCCGTTGAAACCGGACCGGAAAAGGCGGATATCCTCTGCGATTTCCTCGACAGTCTGGGCGCGAACGGCGTCAGAGTCAACTTCGACCCCGCAAACCTCGTAATGTGCGTTGAGGACAGACCCGAAACCGCCTGCCTTACCCTCGGCAAATACATCGTCCACACCCACGCCAAGGACGGAGTTCATAACGCGGACGGCAGCTACGCGGAGCTTCCCTTAGGCGAGGGCGACGTAAACTTCGACCTCTATCTGCCCGCGCTCAAAACCACCGGCTACGACGGCTTCCTTACCGTCGAACGTGAAGCCGGCGACGATCCCGTCCGCGATATCAAGCTGGCGGTCGACTTCCTGCGCGAAAGAATAACCAAATACGCGCTCTGAGCGGCGGCGCTCTCCCGCTCACCACAGCAGCGCGGGAGAGCGTGTTTTTTACGCTGAACATTATTACTTCATAAATTCCATATTAATTCATATTATGGGGCTTATCAAGCCTGAAAAATAGCGAATAAATTGCAAAATAAAGGAGATAAATCTGTTATGTCAACCGAAAAGGGCGGAATTTCCGTCGAAACTCAACATATATTCCCGGTAATCAAAAAATGGCTTTACAGCGAAAAGGAAATTTTTCTGCGTGAGATCGTTTCCAACGCCTCCGACGCGGTGACAAAGCTGCGCCGCCTCATCTCGCTCGGCGAGGTAAAGGATATCGAGGACAAGGATTTCCGCATCGACGTTATCGTCGACCCCGACGAGGGAACGATAACGGTGACGGATAACGGCATCGGCATGACCGAGGACGAGGTGCGCCGCTACATCTGCCAGATCGCGCTTTCAGGCGCGCTCGATTTCATCAATAAATACGAGGGCGAGAGCGAGAACGCCGGCAGCGGCATCATAGGACACTTCGGACTCGGCTTCTATTCGTCGTTTATGATCGCAGACACAGTCGACGTCGTCACAAAATCCTACACCGGCACACCCGCCGTCAAGTGGGTATGCACCGACGACGGCAGCTACGAGCTTTCCGATTCCGACCGCGCCGAGCGCGGCACCTCGGTCGTAATGCACGTTACCGACGACGAAAAGGAATATCTCGACGAAAACAAGCTGCGCGAAATACTCGAAAAATACTGCTCGTTCATGCCGGTCGAGGTTTATTTCAAATCGACCAAGCACGTCTGTGAGCAGCCCAAGCCCCACGAGCATAAGGAAGGCGAAGAGGAGAAGCCCGAGGAGGAGTTCATCTGCTCCTGCAAAAAGCCGATAAACGATATTCATCCGCTGTGGACGAAAAATTCGTCCGACTGCACCGACGCTGAATACGACGAATTTTATCACAAGGTATTCCACGACTGGCGCGAGCCGATGTTCCATATCCACATCAGCGCCGACTATCCGCTCAATTTCAAGGGCATTCTCTACTTCCCGCGCATCAATCAGAAAACCGACGCGCTCGAGGGTCAGGTAAAGCTCTACTACAATCAGGTTTTCGTCGCCGATAATATTAAGGAAGTCATTCCCGAATATATGCTCATGCTCAAGGGCGTGCTCGACTGCCCCGAGCTGCCGCTCAACGTTTCGCGCTCCTATCTTCAGAACAGCGGCTATGTCGCTAAAATCTCCGCGCACATCACCAAAAAGGTCGCCGACAAGATAAATTCGATGTTTAACACCGACCGCGCGGCATATGAAAAGCTTTGGAACGATCTCAAGCTGTTCGTCGAATACGGCAGCCTGCGCGACCATAAATTCTTCGACCGCGTCAAGGGTTCGATTCTGCTCCCCTTGACCGACGGCAGATATGTCACCGCCGACGAATATCTCGAATCGGCGAAGGAGAAGCACGCGGACACGGTTTATTATACCACCGACAAAACCGCTCACGCCGCGTATATAGCTATGTTCAACGCTCAGGGCATCGACGTCGTTAACTATCCCGATCTGCTCGATACGCAGTTTATGCAGACGGTCGAAAACGACCGCCGCGGCGACGGCAAGGATAAGGCTGACGTCAAATTTGTCCGCGTCGACGCCGATGTAGCCGATGCGCTCAAGGGCGACGGCGAGAACTACGAGAACGAAAAGCTCACAGAGCTGTTCAAAAAGGTCGCCAATAACGACAAGCTGAACGTAAAATACGAAAATCTCCTCGACACAAAGACTCCGCTCGTGCTCAACATAAGCGAGCAGAGCCGCCGCATGGACGATATGATGAAGATGTACCGCATGAGCGGCGGAGACAGCGGCGATTACGCTATGCCGCTCGACGCCACCCTCGTCGTCAACGCTTCGTCCCCGCTCGTCCGCCGTCTGGGCGACAGCCTTGACGAAACGGTAGCGCGCCAGATGTACGACCTCGCGCTGCTCTCACAGCGTCAGCTGTCCTCCGACGAGCTTGTTTCCTTCCTTTCGGACAGCTTCGACCTGCTCGGACGCGCTCTCGGAGATAAATAATGTCCCGGTACGCGGCGGACGGCGACTCCCCCAGGCATGATTTTGCGGACTCTGATATCAGAATAAACGCCGCAAATATCTCCGCCGTCTGTACGGAGCTTCGCTGCGCGGCGATACGTTCGCACGCGCATTTGAGCGATTACGCCGATATCCTGCTTCGCGCCCGCTCGGATGATACGGAGGAGGAGGACGACGCGGACGGCGCGCCGGTCATCAAAACCGCCGTATGCGACTCCATGCGCGAGCTTTACCGCTCCACCTTCCTTGCCGAAATGAAGCCGGACGGCGATGCGCGCTTCGCCGGACTCTATCTGACGGTCGAGCTGTGCCGCGAGATTGCGGCGCGGACGCGCGGGGCGGGCGCCGCGGCTCAGCTTCGAGAACGCGCGGGGCGCGGGGCAGGCTCGCTCGTCTGCTATCTGCGCAATTCATACGCCGACACCGCCTACGCGATATTGTCGCGCGTGCTCAAAAACCCCCGCGTCACCTATGCCGGCGATTTTTCGACGGTCTGCGAGGAGGTTTATTACGGGCGCGCCGACTGCTGCATACTTCCGGTAGAAAACAGCGCCGAGGGAGCGCTTTCGGCTTTCCGTGCGCTCATCGCCAAATATGAGCTGCATACCGCCGCCCGCTGCGTCGTCGAACGCGGCGAATACGACACCGCCGTGTTCGCCCTGCTCACAAAAAGCATGAGCTATCCCGGCGGCGGCGGGGAAACGTTCTTCGAGATCGGCTTTTCGCCGGATACTCCGCGCGGACTGCCCGACGTGCTGCTCGCCGCCTCCTGCTACGGCATGAGCGCCTCGCGGATAGACACCGTGCGCACATCGTCCGAATACGGCGATATGACGCCGTCCTACGACATCGCGTTTCGCTGCGCGGGAGCGGATATCGACGCCTTTCTCTGTTATCTCGCGCTCGCCGCACCGCGCTCCGAGCCGCTCGGAATGTACGACCTCATCAGATAAGCGCCGGTCAAACGCCATTGCTTTAAGCGCATAGGCGAGCTGATCAGAGATTTCCCAGGTCTTGTTAGTAAAATGAAAAATCACGAAAAAAACTATATATCCGAGTTTCATTTCGGATTTTTCGGTGTTATGCAATTTGACCGTCTGCGGCGATTTTACAAACAAGCCTTAAAAAAATATAAAGGAGCTGCTATTGATGGAAAACTACGAAAAAGAGTATCTGCGCTGGTGTCAATGCTCTGACGACCCCGAAATCTCCGCCGCTCTCGACGAAATGAAGAACGACGGGGAAAAGAAAAAATTCTATTTCCACGCGCCGCTCGAATTCGGCACCGCCGGACTGCGCGGCACAATGACAGCGGGCATCAACGCAATGAACGTTTATACCGTCGCTCAGTCGACGCAGGGCTTCGCTTCCTTTATCCTCGCCGCCGCTCCGGAAAATCCCTCCTGCGCCATAGCTTACGACAGCCGTATAAATTCCGAGCGCTTCGCACGCGTCACCGCTTCGGTAATGGCGGCAAACGGCGTCAAAACCTACATCTTCGACGCGCTCCGCCCGACACCGGTGCTGTCGTTCGCTATCCGCGAGCTTAAGCTTACCGCCGGAGTCAACATCACGGCGTCGCACAATCCCAAGCAGTACAGCGGCTACAAGGCATATTGGTCAGACGGCGCACAGCTTGCCCCGGAGCAGGCTGACGCCGTATCCGCCGCCATCAAAAAGACCGATATTTTCGGCGGCGTCAAAACCGGAGATTTCGATAAGCTCGCCGCCGAGGGCAAAATAATTATTCTCGGCGAGGCTTTCGACGAAAAATACATAGAGCGCGTCTGCGCCGAAATCGTCAATCCGACCGCGATACCCGCCGTCGCCGACGATTTCACCGTCGTTTATTCGCCGCTGCACGGCGCAGGCGTCCGCATCGTGCCGGAGGTGCTGCGCCGCGTCGGAATGAAGCACGTCATACCCGTTGCGGAGCAGTGCGTACCGGACGGCTCTTTCCCGACCGTCAAATTCCCCAATCCCGAGTTCCCAGAGGTGTTTGCCCTCGGCATTGACCTCGCAGAAAAAGCCGGCAGCGACCTTATCGTCGCCACCGACCCCGACGCCGACCGCACCGGAGTCATGGTGCGCGGCTCGGACGGCGGCTTTGTTTGTCTGACCGGCAACCAGGTGGGCGCGCTGCTCATCGACTACATTGCCCGGGCAATGGACGAGCGCGGGGGCGTTCCGGCGGACGCCTACGCCGTCAAAACGATTGTTTCCACCTCGCTCGCCGCCGCCGTCTGCAAAAAATGGAATATCAGACTGCACGACGTGCTGACAGGCTTTAAATTCATCGGCGAGGTCATGACCAACTACGCAAACAGCGGACGCGGCACCTTTGTCCTCGGCTTTGAGGAAAGCTACGGCTATCTCAAGGGCGATTATGCGCGCGATAAGGACGCCGTCGTCGCCACGATGCTCATCGTTGAAATGGCGGCATACTACAAGGCGAAGGGAATGACGCTCTACGACGCCATGCAGAAGATGTACGAAACCTACGGCTTTTATACCGAGGGCGTCGACAACATCTACATGGAGGGACTCGACGGAATCGAGCGCATGGCGGCGCTCATGGACAAGCTGCGCCAGAGCGCTCCCGCTTCGCTCGCCGGAGAAAACGTCCGCTATGTGCGCGATTACATCGCAAAGACCATAACCGATAAAAAAACCGGAAAGACCGAGCCTACCGGACTTCCGGCATCTAACGTGCTGTATTTTGAAACCGAGGAGGGCGACTGCGCGATCGTGCGTCCGTCCGGCACCGAGCCTAAGGTCAAAATATACTATCTGCTCCGCTCGTCCGGAAAGGCTGAGAGCGAGGAAAAGCTCGCCGCGTTCAAGTCGGCGATGAAGGATATCATAGGCTGATGAACGATACCGACAAAAACATTCCGCCAAAGCCGGTGTTAGGCGGCGCTTGTGCGTCCGGCGGGGCTTCCTGCACCGCGAAAAAACGCGTGCTGCCGAGGGCGTTCCTCTATGCAACTGGATTTTTCTCGGGCATGAGCGTCATGGCGATAGAGCTTGGCGCGTCGCGTCTGCTCGCTCCGTATTTTTCCTCCTCGCAGATAGTGTGGACGGTTATAATCGGAACGATCATGATCGCGATGGCGATAGGCAACGTGTGGGGCGGGCGCTCGTCGGATAAAAATCCCGATCCGTCACGGCTCTACCGCCGTCTTGCGCTCGCCGCTCTCTGGTGTGCGCTGATACCGTTCGCCGGAAAGTACATCATCACCGGAATAAGCGTAGGGCTTGCGCTCGTCGTAAGCTCCAATTATCTGATATGGGCGTCGTTCGCGTCGTGCATACTGGTTTTCGTGTTTCCGCTGATGATACTTGGCACGGTTACGCCTTCGCTGATGAAATACGCCACCACCAGCCTGTCTGACAACGGCCGCACAGTCGGAGAGCTTGAGGCTCTCGGCACAATAGGCAGCATCATCGGAACATTTCTGCCGACCTTCGTCACCATTCCGGCAGTCGGAACGGCGATAACCTTTCTCATCTTCGCGCTCGTGCTCGCGCTGCTCTGCGCGATATATTTCATATGGAGCGGCGGCGCGCGCCGACATACCGTGACAAGCTGCGCTCTCTGCGCCGCCGTGGTCTGCGGTATGTTTCTGCCGCGCGGCAGCTACGCGTTCTGGGAAAGCGGAAACATATACGAGGACGAATCTATCTACAATTATCTCAAGGTGACTGAAAACGACCGAGAGACAGCGCTCTCGACAAACGTCATGATAGGCGTGCAGTCGGTCTACATCAAGGGCGGCTCGCTCACCGGAATGTATTACGATTACGCCCTCGCCGCGCCGCTTATGGCGGAAAACGCGGTGAAAGCGCTTGTTTTGGGCATGGGAACGGGTACGTTCGCGACACAGTGCGCCAATTATTTCCCCTCGCTTGAGGTTACCGGAGTCGAGATCGACGAAAAAATCGCCGCACTCGCCTATGACCGCTTCTGTCTGCCGGAAAACGTTCCGACCGTCGTCGGCGACGGCAGAGCGTATCTTGCACAGAGCATAAGAGCGGGCGAAAAATGGGACGTTATCATGGTGGACGCCTATCAGGATATCACGATACCGTTTCAGATGTCGACCGTTGAATTCTTCACGCAGGTGAAAAACGCACTCTCCGACGGCGGCGTCATGGTGGTCAATCTCAATATGACCTCGTCGGACGACGGCACTATAAATCAGTGGCTGTGCGAAACGATACGTTCGGTTTTCGGCGAGGTTTGCACCGCCGATGTGTCGGGCGGCACAAATACCGTGCTGTTCGCGGCAAAAAGCGGCTCTCTGGCAGATAAGCTTGAAAAAAACATACAGCCGCTCGACGCCAATTCGCGCCTTTATTCAATGATGGATCACGTGGCGTCCTCGCTTGAAGCGGTAACGCCCGGCTCACATATCCTGACCGACGACCGCGCGCCTGTCGAGCTGCTCGGAATGCGCGTTCTCGATTCGATGATATCCGCCGAGCTTTCCTCCGTCCGCGAAACGCTGCAAAACGAGGGCATTGCGGGATTTTTGCAGTAAAACGCCGCGCTGAGCACCGCCGTTGATAATGCGGCGGCTGGGCGACCGATTGCCGCTCCTACGTTCGGCAATCTCGAAAATCTCGGCAGATGGACGCATCATCACAGTTTCCGGAGCATTAATTTATACGGCGTTAATAAATATTTTGTAATAAAATCTTGATTTAACGCTCAAATAAGTGTATAATAATAGCGTATGAAAATATTCTGACAAAAGGGGATAAATAACATGAGCAATAACTGCGAATACGCTCTCTCGCATGAAGTGCAGAGTATGTGTACGGTAGCCAAGGGCCCGAAGCACGGTCCCGCCCCCATTCCCGAGGAGGGAAAATGGGTCAAGGCATATGAAATAAAGGATATCAGCGGTCTTTCACACGGCATCGGCTGGTGCGCGCCCCAGCAGGGCTGCTGCAAGCTGACGCTCAACGTTAAGAACGGTATCATCGAGGAAGCACTCGTCGAGACTCTCGGCTGCTCCGGCATGACTCACTCCGCCGCTATGGCGGGCGAGATACTCCAGGGCAAAACCATGCTCGAAGCTCTGAATACCGACCTCGTCTGCGACGCTATCAACGTCGCTATGCGCGAGATATTCAAGCAGCTCGCTTACGGCCGCTCCCAGACCGCTTTCTCCGAGGGCGGACTCCCGATCGGCGCTTCGCTCGAGGATCTCGGCAAGGGACTTCGTTCGCAGGTCGGCACTATCTTCGCCACAAAGGCAAAGGGTGTCCGCTATCTTGAAATGGCGGAGGGTTATATCCTCTCGGTCGCACTCGACGCAAACGACGAGATCTGCGGCTACAAATTCGTTCACCTCGGCAAAATGATGGACGCCATCAAGGCCGGCACTGACCCCAAGGAAGCATATGAAAAGAACATCAAGACTTACGGCCGCTACGACGAAAAGGACGGCGCCGTCAAGCATATTGACCCGCGCAAGGAATAAGGGGAGGTAAACGAACATGACTGCTAATGAAATAAAGTTTGAAGGCAAGGAACGCCGCGAAGCCGGCATAGCGAAATGCTGCGCCGAATACGGTATCCGTGATCTTGCCGACGCATATGATATCTGTATGGCAAAGGGCATCAACGTCGACGCCATTGTCAAGGGAATCCAGCCCATCGCGTTCGACAACGCCGGCTGGGCGTACACACTCGGCGCCGCGATCGCAATAAAGACCGGCGCAAAAAACGCTTCCGACGCCGCAAAGGCTATCGGTATCGGTCTGCAGGCGTTCTGCATTCCCGGCTCGGTCGCCGCTAACCGCGCGGTCGGTCTCGGCCACGGCAATCTCGCCGCTATGCTGCTCACCGATGAAACCAAGTGCTTCTGCTTCCTCGCCGGTCACGAATCCTTCGCGGCTGCCGAGGGCGCTATCGGCATTGCCCGCAGCGCGAATAAGGTTCGCAAAGAGCCGCTCCGCGTAATCCTCAACGGTCTTGGCAAGGACGCCGCGTACATCATTTCGCGTATCAACGGCTTCACCTATGTTCAGACCGATTATGATTTCTATAACGATGAGCTTTCCGTCGTCAAAACCATTCCGTACAGCACGGGCGACAAGTCCAAGGTCAAGGTTTACGGCGCGAACGACGTTCTCGAAGGCGTCGCTATCATGAAGTCGGAGGGCGTCGACGTTTCCATCACCGGCAACTCGACAAACCCCACCCGTTTCCAGCATCTCGTAGCCGGCACTTACAAGAAGTGGGCTATTGAAAACGGCAAGAAGTACTTCTCCGTCGCTTCCGGCGGCGGCACAGGCCGTACGCTTCATCCCGACAACATGGGCGCAGGCCCTGCGTCCTACGGTCTTACCGACTCGATGGGCCGTATGCACGGCGACGCGCAGTTCGCAGGTTCGTCCTCCGTTCCGGCGCACGTCGAAATGATGGGTCTCATCGGCATGGGCAACAACCCCATGGTCGGCGCTACCGTCGCGGTCGCTGTTGCGGTCGAGGAAGCTACTAAGTAAAGCTTTCGAATAATTTTATATAAAAAAGGCAGCACGAATTTTGGCTGAAATGCCATGATTCGTGCCGCCTTTTTGCGATTGATTTGACGATAGTCAGAATCGGCGGCTTAAGTTCGCTTTTTTTGAATAATAATATTCCATAATAGTTAAATATTACATCTTCTGTAATAAAATTCATTAAATATGCTTGACAAATATGTAGTATCATAGTATACTTATTATGGATAATACATAAATTATCTGACAACGAGGTGTTGATATGGAACCGCCGAAGTATAGTTGGCAGCATCAATTCAGTTGTCTTTTGAATGTAAACAACATTATTTATTCATGAAAGGATACATAGATGAAAAAGTATTAAAAGCTGATATCTCTTATTCTTAGTATGGTGTTATGTTGCTCGCTGTTCCTCGTTCCTTCTTCGGCAAGAGATTTATGCGCTGGAATTGGTCCTGCACAATCCGGTGTAGGATATCAATGGCATTGCAGTGAATGTGGATATTATAAATTCGATTAAATATATAAATTGTAAATCTGCCGGTATGCAATATCGGCAGATTGATATTATAAGGTATAAAATGAAAAAATTATTTTTTCAATTATTATGCTTGCTCATGTGTTTGACATTATTATCGTGCCAAAATAATACGAAGCCGGATGCGTCTGAATCAGCTGATACGCCGGAAAGCTTTACCGACGCGGACACAACAGCGGTGAGCCTTTCTAATGTATATGAAAAAATAGCTGTTAACGGTTGCGATACGGTATCATATTACAGAACATATGTTCGCGATAAGAAAATATACGCTGTCGACACGGTTTCCATTGAAGAATCACACCGCGTACCGGGTTATCGGATCGTAAGCCTTGGTATAGACGGAACTGATAAACAAACCTATGTTGATATTCCTTATCCAAAGAATAAAGACGGCAGCGATATTATATTTTATAATTTCGCCTTCGCAATATACAGCGATGGTTCGACAGCCGTATACACGCAAAACGGCAGCCTTTACCGCTTTGATTCGTCCGGTGAAATAATGTATGAAGCCGAAATTGACTACACATGGGGTGATTCAATTTATATTTCGCCGGATGACACGCTTTATCGTCTGACTGAGCGAACACTGTTTATATATGCTCCCGACCTTTCGCTGATAGCCGAGGTAGACGCAAGAAGCAGCGGCAGCAGGATAAATTTGACCGGTCTTTGCTTTGACAAAGAGGGGAAGATCATTGTCAGCACTACAAATTCGACCTATTACGTCCTTGCGGACGACAACAGCGGCTTTTTAACGTATACAGATATTAAAAAGCCTGATAATATCGCAGCAAACGCGCAGCTTTTCTTCGGCGAGGGCTATGACGCGTATTTTAAGGATCAAAACGGCATATGGGGCGTTAATTCAGGCTCGGATAAGGGCGAGCTGCTGATGAGCTTTCAAAATTCTTATATTCTGTTTGATAACCTCGACCTGCGCGCCGTTATCGACGCCGACAACTTCGTCGCGGTGGTCGTCGGAGCGCTGACGGGCTGCGGAGAGCTTGTTCAGCTTCGCCGCGTGCCTGACGGCTTTGTCAAGCCAAAAGTGCTTGTCACACTGGCAAAAACTACGCATACCGACAGCTATTTGCTTGACAAGGCAGCCGCGCAGTTTAATGCCGAAAACGATGTATACAGCGTCATTATCAAGGATTATACCCCTTACATAAGCATAACGGATAAAAACGGCGCACAGACGCAGATAGGCCGCGAGCTTATCGACGGTACCGCGCCGGATATCCTCATGCTCGACCGCGATATGATGAACGGCGTGCGCGACTACGTTTCAAAGGACGCGTTTGCCGATATGAGCGGAGAGCTGAGCCGAAACGGTATCCGGCTGCTCGGCTGCGTCAAAAATATGTACGGCGGCAGCGGTATTTATTATGTCCCGCTTTCGCTGTACATCGATACTCTCGTCGGAGCTAAAGCCATCGTCGGCGGCGAGCGGCTTACGCCCGATTCGGCAGCGCAAATGGCAGATGGTTTAGCGGCGGGCGTTACCATGCTGTCACTCACCGACAGAGATACGGCGGTCAGAGCCGCGCTCGGCGATTATATCGATTATGAAAATAAAACGTGCAGCTTTGACAGCAAACAATTTACAAATTTTATCGAATTCGCAAATCGCATCGGTACGCTTGGAAATATTTCAAAGGGTTTCATAACAGGTACAGGAGCGACGGGCGGCGGACGCGCTTACAGCATTTCCGGACAATCGCTGAAAACCAACCTTTCGGACGGAAAGCTGTTATTGCTCAACACGACCGTGACCTCGATGGACAGCTTTGCGGTGCTTAAATCGCTCTGCGGCGGCGAGCTTGCGCTCAAGGGCTTCCCATGTGTAAACAGCGTTGGTGCGGTCGTAAGCTCCCTATGGGCGCTGTCGGTCAACGAAGCGTCAAAGCATCAGAGGGGCGCTGCGGAATTTATAAATTATCTGCTCTCCGACGCCGTGCAGACCTGCTCCGCACTTGCGTATAACGGCGTTCCGGTGACGAAAAGCGCGGCGGACGCGCTGCTTATGACGCACAATTATATTTATTACGCGGCTTCGGACGACGCTAAATCGAGCGGCGACATCACCGTTTCCTGCCTGTTTTCCACCAACGAGCTTCCGCGCGACGATCATCCCTACGTTGAAATGGCGCAGGAGCATATCGTGCTGAGCGACGCCGAGCGCTCCGAGATACTCGCGTTTCTTGATACTGCCGGCTCGCGCGTGGACGACCATATAGGCGATATCGTAAACGACGAGCTGAGCGCGTTCTATGCCGGCGATATTACAGCCTCCGCCGCCGCAAAACACATACAAAATCGTG
>Ga0172378_10001280_pt1 | contig 23121 bp, 21 predicted proteins | sample GrowelOW332metaG_FD_119755 | JGI IMG/M metagenome (GOLD analysis project Ga0172378, IMG submission 119755) | Groundwater microbial communities from an aquifer near a municipal landfill in Southern Ontario, Canada - Pumphouse #3_1 metaG | ecosystem: Environmental > Aquatic > Deep subsurface >... | reverse complement strand
CTGATTATTTGGGAATGCTCCGGTTTAACTGTGGTTATTTATTAAACGCAACTTAGTTTGGTAGTGGTCATTTACAGTAATTGATCCAACTCCTTCGGATCCCAGAAGAGCTTGCTAAAGTCTATGACCAGGTTGTCTTCTACTCTGATTCCTTCGCTTTCCAAGAGTTGTTGCATAAGATTTGTACCCTCAAAGTGCTGTTTGCCCGTCAATAATCCTTTCCTGTTGACTACACGGTGTGCAGGTATTTTTTCAGTTGCATGGTGTGAAGTATTCAGCGCCCATCCAACCATACGTGATGATCCTCTTGATCCCAGATATTCTGCAATAGCACCATAGGTAGTCACCCTGCCATAGGGTACGCACTTTACAACCTCAAAAACTTTGCTAAAGAAAGAGTCATTATCCATATAAACCGGAGCTTACAAACAGTGTTCTGCAATAATTTCACTAATGGCTCTTTGCTAAAGGAAGAGTCGTTATTCTGTCGGTTGTTCTTCACAACGAAGCTTAAACCTCAGGTACTTGATTGGAATTCCCTGTTCAAGGAATATCTTCTCATAGTGGGTTTGGGTAAGCATTACATCATCCTCTATATTGCTGTTGTATAAGTCGAAGGTATGAAACAGTAGCTCATGGCCTTCTGATTTGATCATCGACAGGGTGAACTCGAAGAACGCCAGGTTGTCAGTTTTAAGATGAATGATGCTTTCCGGTTTCAGGAACTTGCGATACCTGTTGAGGAACATGGGTGAAGTGAGCCGTTTACGTGGTTTGGTTGGCTGAGGGTCAGGGAAGGTGACCCATATACCATCTACTTCATTCTCCCCGAATAAGCTTTCAATCTGGTCAATCCGTGTTCTGACGAAGGCCGCATTCTTGACATTGTTTTCATAGGTGGTTTTTGCTCCACGCCACATTCTTGCACCTTTAATGTCAATACCGATGAAGTTCCGGTCAGGATATTTTTCTGACAAAGCAACTATGTACTCTCCCTTACCACATCCTAATTCAAGAATGAGGGGATGGTCATTTCCGAAGAACTCTTTCCACTTGCCTTTTAATTCAAATCCTTTCTGAATTTCAGGGAAAGTAAGTTGAAAGAAATGGGGGAAGGTAGCATTTTCTGCAAACCGTTCATGCTTCTTTTTAGGCACTGGTAATCATAAATTAAGAGGGATACTGATGTTGTTTATTCAACTTTTGAAAGTAACCATACAGAAGGGAAACCATTCTGATGGAAATGTTCCATACTTTCAGCGGCCGATTGTTCGTCACTAAAGCTTTGAATGCTGACAAGGTGCAAGTTCCGGCTGTTTTGTCCTGCGAGGGAAGCTTTATAACCTTCCGACTTCAGTTGATCCACATACTTTCGTGCATTATCAGCAACGCTAAACGCTCCGGCTATGATGAAATAGCAGTCAGCTTTTTGGGCAACTTCCTGCTTCACTGTTTCAACAGGGGCAGTACCGATAGCCACTACAGGTTTACCAACAACAGGTTTTACATAAACAGGAGCCGGTTTAGTATAAGTAACTGCTTTTGAAGTAGTAGGAATAATCGATGCATAATTATTATACAGGTTGTTAAGGGTACCGGTATTTAAAGCGCCCCACAACGCTATGGTTGCAAAAGGAACCAGTACTGCAGCCCATTTAAGGGTTTTGCGGATTGCCGGTGTATTGAAGCTTTCAATGCCATCGTGTGATGAGCGGTTGATAGCATTTGAAGTGAACTTTGCAAGTCCGTATGCTTCACCAAGATAGTTGACTTCATTGGATGGAACAAACTGGATATTGTCCTCACTATTGCTTACAAGGTTACCAATTTTAACAAGTTCAACTTTTTGCCCTTTGAGCAGTGATATCTTGATAGCATGTACTTCCTGCTCAATAATTTTAACCGCTTCAGCATATTCCACCTTAAGTTCGGTAGCTATTGAATGGGCTAACAAACCATCGTTACCATCCAAGCCTGCATTAAAGGATACCTGTTTTGAAGGAGGATAGAAAGTATGGTGAGTGTGGTTAATGACAGCAGGTTTATAGTTGGTAATAAATCCTCCCAAACCGGGTACAATAACGCAGTCATATTCAAATAACAGGTTGCTTATATGTTTGGGTATTGTTCTCATAAACCAAATATTGGATTTAGAGCGCTAAGATATGCACTCATTACGATTTTAGCAAGGATTGTTAATAAGTTTTGATAAGTCTTCAGGGGTGTCAATGCCAAAGGTTTCAATATCAGTAACTGCGGCAAAAACTTCATACCCGTTATATATCCACCGTAGTTGCTCTAATGATTCTGCCTTTTCAAGAGGTGATGGCTCCAGTTTGACCAGCTCTTTTAAAATACCGGTAAGGTATCCGTAGATTCCTATGTGTTTATAAAAAGTATGCTGTTTATTCCATTCACCCTCTTTGCCATTCCTGATATAAGGGATGGGTGACCGGCTGAAATACAGTGCTTTGCCAACATTATTAAGCACAACTTTCACCACATTAGGGTCCAGGATATCTGCTTCATGGTCGGCAGCTTTAACGAGTGTTCCAATTTTCGCTTCCGGGTTACTGAATATATCAATAACCTTTTCAATCTGTTCAGGTTGAATGAAAGGCTCATCGCCCTGTATATTAATAGCAATATTGAAATATTCACCATTATTCTCCAGGTTTGTGATCACTTCTGCCAAACGGTCAGTTCCGTTTTTGTGAGCCGTGGAAGTCAACATGACTCTGCCGCCAAATGATTGCACATGATCATAAATGCGGTCATCGTCAGTAGCCACAATCACATCCGACAGTTTTTCACATAAAGAGGCCTGTCTGAACACCCTTTCAATCATGCTCATGCCGTTAATTATAGCCAGAGGTTTGCCGGGGAACCTTGTAGATGCGTACCGGGCAGGGATTATTCCAATCGCTTGTTTTTTAGAAGAGGCCATTGATTTCAGCATTTATTCTTTCAATTACATCAGCCAAATCTTCAGGCTTTTCCTGAAAATTAAGATTGTCAACATCTACGATCAATAACTTCCCGAGGGTATATTTGTTAACCCATGCTTCATACCGGTCATTGAGGCTTTTCAGATAATCAATGCGTATGGAACTTTCATATTCTCTGCCCCGTTTCTGAATCTGGTTTACCAGGGTAGGAACACTGGCGTTGAGGTAAATCAGCAGGTCAGGAGGCTGCACAAAAGAGCTCATCAATTCGAACAGCGAACTATAGTTTTCAAAGTCGCGTGAGGTCATCAGTCCCATTGAATAAAGGTTAGGTGCAAAGATGTAAGCATCCTCATATATGGTACGGTCCTGCACGACTGATTTGCCACTTTTCCTGATTTCAATGATCTGGCGGAAACGGCTGTTAAGAAAGTATATCTGCAAATTAAACGACCAACGCTGCATATCATCGTAAAAGGCAGGCAGGTATGGATTAGTTTCAGCATCTTCATATTGCGGTTGCCAATTGAAGTGCTTTGCAAGTAATCCTGTGAGGGTAGTTTTCCCTGATCCTATGTTTCCGGCAATAGCTATATGCATGATAATGAGTTTAAAAAAACACGTAATACCTTATTTCTGTTATCATAGCAAAGGTATTAAATGGAAAGATACAATCTCACAAAACTACAAAAATGAACATTTCAGATCGTATGCATTCCGGCAATCTGAAGAATCTCTTCAACAGTATTCCTGTTGTTTGATAATCGAGGGACTTTATACTGACCACCCAACCGGTTATGTTTTTTCAGCCATTTATAAAAAGTCCCTTTCGGAAGCACACGGATCAACGGTTCTCCTATCACCATATTCTGGTAGCGTTTGGCTTCATAGTCTGAGTTAAGCGATTTCAACGCGTTATCCATCACTTCACCAAAGTAAGCAATTTCAGCGGGTTCCTTATCAAATTCAATAAGCCATTCATGTGCCCCGCTGCTGTTTTCACCAAAATATATAGGTGCAGCCGTAAATTCATTGACCATAGCTCCTGTCTTTTCACAAGCCGTTTGTATGGCATTGGTGGCGTTATCAACAATAAGTTCTTCCCCAAAAGCATTAATAAAATTGCGTGTTCTGCCTGTAATTTTGATCCTGTACGGATCAGTAGAAGTAAATATTACGGTATCACCAATCTGGTAACGCCACAATCCGGCATTAGTGGTGATTACCATTGCATAGTTAACCCCTGTTTGGACTTGCCTGAGAGGAATTGCCTGTTGAAGTGACTCGCCCGGTTCATAAACCGGAATAAATTCATAGAAAATACCATAGTCAAGCATCAACAGCATATCATCAGCATCTCCTCGGTCCTGTATTCCAAAGAAGCCTTCCGAAGCATTGTAGGTCTCCAGATAATTCACCGGGCCTCCGATCAATTTTTCAAACTGGTGTTTATAAGGAATAAAGCTTACACCACCATGAACTATCAACTCCAGGTTGGGCCAAACTTCCTTAATATTCTTCTTGCCGGTAATTTCAAGCACCTTCTTTAATAATACCAGAGTCCATGAGGGGACTCCTGTAATGTTGGTAACATCCTCATTGCTGGTAATCCAGGCTATTTTTTCAATCTTTTTTTCCCACTCATTCATGAGGGCAACCGACAAGTCGGGTGTTCTGAACAATTCAATCCAGGCGGGCAGGTTCTCCATAATGATAGCCGACACATCACCCACAAAAGTTCCTATTTCAACATTATCAGAAATATGAGTACCGCCCATCCCCAGGAGTTTACCGTTAAAGACCCGTGTATCAGGGTTAAAGTTACAATACAGGGAAAGCAGGTCTTTACCTCCTTTAAAATGACATTCATCAAGCGCTTCCTGGCTTACGGGAATAAACTTGCTCTTGTCGCTCGTCGTGCCTGAGGATTTAGCAAACCATTTAATTTCAGAATTCCATAACAGGTTCTGTTCTCCTTTGCGGAGGCGTTCAATATAAGGCTTTAAGTCCTCATAATCAGTAATGGGTACCTGTTTTGTAAAGTCATCATAGGAGTTAATCGAATTATAAGAGTATTTTTTCCCCCATTCAGTTTGTCGTCCTGCTTCAATAAGTTTTTTAAGCCATTCATCCTGTACGTCGAGTGGATATTTCATAAAGAGTTCAATCTGGTGCATTCGCTTCTTCATGAACCATGAAATCATAGAATTTATAAAAGTCATTTGTTTCTTTATTGGATTACAAAGTTAAACTAAAACGGTGTAAAGCTTGGTGTTGTTTAATCACACCACTACAAAAATTAACTATATTTGCATTATTGAACTATAATCTTATCTGATGATAGTCTTCCCTAATGGTAAAATAAACTTAGGCTTACGGGTAGTCCGCAAACGGACAGATAGTTATCATGACATATCAAGCTATATGATTCCCATAAGCCTGAGTGATGCGCTTGAAATGGTTCCATCGCCCGACACTTTTCACTATACTTCATCAGGTTTACCGGTTGGTGGAACACCTGAAGAGAATTTATGTGTAAAAGCATTCAGGTTCATGCAGAAAACCTATGACATTGCGCCTGTGAATATACACTTACATAAAGTAATTCCTTTAGGTGCCGGGCTTGGTGGCGGTTCATCAGATGCCACTTTTGCCTTATCATTATTACGCAGGTTGTTTGACCTTAAGTTCTGTAATAATGAACTGGAAACAATGGCCGGCATGCTGGGGAGTGACTGCCCGTTTTTTGTTGATAACAAAGCACAGTTGATAGAAGCGCGCGGCACTCCTGCCAGGAAGTTCCTTCATCTGCCCGACTATCATATAGTGGTAGTAGTGCCGCCCGTAGCAATTTCCACCTCATGGGCCTACAGCCATGTAATCCCTTCGGGTGAAGTAATGCCTGATGAAGCGGTTTTGTTGAATCATGAGGATAACTGGCGCGGGTTGCTGGTTAATGACTTTGAAGCCGCCGTGTTTAAGGACTTTCCCGTAATAGAACGTATTAAGGCACAGTTGTATGATGCGGGGGCTTTTTATGCATCCATGAGTGGCAGTGGTTCTGCTGTTTACGGGTTATTTAAGGAACAGCCGGATTGCCGACCGCTCTTTAAGAATCTGTTTGTGTGGGAAGGAAAGCTTCTTACTTAGGAGCTATTCTCAATAAATAAAGTCCCAGAAGCCCGAATATCACATTAGGTATCCACACTGCTATCACAGGCGGGAGGTTACTGAAAGTAGCAAATACCGTGGTAACCTGCATAAACAGGATAAAGGCAAAACAGATGGTAATACCGATGCCTAAGTTCAACCCAATCCCTCCGCGTACCTTACGTGATGAAAGTGAAACCCCGATGAGCGTAAGTATAATAGTGGCAAAAGGGAAAGCAATTCTTGAATGCTTTTCAACCTGAAACTTCAGGATATTGCCTGATCCACGCATTTTCTCCGTCTTGATGAAATCACGCAATTCGGTAAAGTTCATATACATAGCATCATCAACATCAATAGCAAAGTCGTCAGGTTTCAGTTTCAGGGTCGTGTCAAATGAAGCGCCCCGTGTAAGGATTTCACCCTTATCAGTAACCACCCGCTTCACCCAGTTCTCCATGGTCCAGTTTTGTTTGGTGCTGTCCCAGCGTATATATTCAGCGGAGGTTTTAAAGGTCATACCTTTTTCACCAAACCCTTCCAGCGTAAACTGGAAACCGGTGTTTTGCTTTCGGTTATAGCTTTCAACGTAGGCAAATATTCCGGGTTCTATCTGTATATGAATGTTATTAAAGTCTCCCTTTTGTTCATCTTTAATATACTTCTTCTGAAACTCCTGCATATTCTGACTTGTTTCAGGAATTATGAAATTAGTCAGTACAAATGACATCAGGGCAAGTAGTGATGCTGCTATCAGGTATGGGCGTAGCAATCGTTTAAAACTGATACCGCTGTTCAGAATAGCGACAATTTCGGTATCAGCCGCCATTTTCGAAGTGAAGAAAATTACTGCTATAAAGGTAAACAGGGCACTGAACTTATTGATAAAGAAAGGAACGAAGTTGGCGTAATATTGAAATACAATAGCTGAAACCGGTGGCTTTTTCTCAAGGAAATCATCTATCTTTTCTGAGAAATCAAAGATGATGATAATAACAGCTAACAGCGCAATTGCATAGAAGAAGGTTCCCAAAAACTTTTTAATGATATAATAGTCGAGTTTTTTCATAATGCAATTTAAAGCTTTGCTATTAACGGAGCCATTTACAATTTGTTATAACCGTTAATCATTTGTTCAAGCTGTAGTTATTTGTCAGAGCAAACAGTTTTTCAAATACTCTATAGCAGTTGAGTCTCATATTCTGCTGCTGACTTTTTTAACCATCAAGTTCTTCCAATCGGCAAAGGTACCATCAATGATCTTTTCACGAGCCGTATCCACCAGCCAAAGATAGAACGCGAGGTTATGCTGACTGGCAATCATGGGGCCGAGTATTTCACCGGCAGTGAACAGGTGGCGGACATAAGCACGGGTGTATTGCTTATCAACAAACGATGTGCCATCAGGATCAAGCGGTGAAAAGTCAACCTTCCATTTCTCGTTTTTCAGGTTGATAATCCCTTGCGAAGTAAAGATCATACCATTGCGCCCGTTTCGGGTAGGCATCACACAATCAAACATATCTATCCCCTGTGAAATCCCTTCGAGTATATTGGCAGGGGTACCCACACCCATCAGATAACGCGGTTTGTCCTTAGGCAATATGCTGCACACCAGTTCCGTAAACTCATACATCTGCTCCACCGGTTCGCCCACTGAAAGTCCGCCAATAGCGTTACCATCAGCATTAACAGAGGCAATTTCTTCGGCTGATTTTATCCTCAGGTCACGATACACACTACCTTGCACAATAGGAAACAGTGACTGTGCATACCCGTAAAGGCTTGTTGTTTCATTAAACCGGTCAACGCACCTGTGGAGCCAGCGGTGAGTCATTTCCATCGACTTCCTGGCATAATCGTACTCGCAAGGGTAGGGGGTGCACTCGTCGAACGCCATAATGATGTCAGCACCTATTAACCTTTGTATATCCATTACCCGCTCAGGTGTAAACAAATGCCGTGAACCATCAATATGTGATTGAAAGGTTACCCCTTCCTCATGCATCTTGCGACTATTAGTAAGAGAGTAAACCTGGTAACCGCCACTATCAGTAAGTATAGGCTTATTCCATCCGTTAAACTTATGTAACCCGCCGGCTTTCTCCAGCACATCGGTTCCCGGACGTAAATACAGGTGATACGTATTGCCAAGAATAATCCGGGCTTTGATATCATCGGCCACGTCATTGATATGAACGGCTTTAACGGAACCAACAGTACCAACCGGCATAAACACAGGGGTAACTATGTCGCCATGGTCAGTGCTGATAGAACCTGCACGGGCACTTGATTGTGAATCAGTTGCTATTAACTTGAAATTCATTAAACTCAGGTAATGTAAAGAATGGCAAAGATATGGATTAGTTGGCAGTGCTCAGTGATCAGGGATTAGATTTTAGTCATTGCGGCCGGTTGAATGAGGGTAACCGTTCGTTATTGGAGGAGCTCCTCCATTTGAAGAATATTTACCTTTGGGTCAAACTCAGAGTGTGCAGCACAGGCAGCAAGCTTGTATTCCTCATCAAAGGGAAATGCTTTCAGGTAATAACCTAGTGTTTCAGGATCAGGCTCCAGTTCATATTCACCGTTTTGCTGTTGCAGAATGGTAAAGGTATTGAGACTCTTTGAAAGTCCTTTCCCAATTGCTTTAATAAAACTTTCCTTCAGGGTCCATAAGGTAAAGAAGATATGAGCTTTTTCAGTTTCATCCTTAGCATTGTTGAGCAGATACTGCTCAGGCTGAGAGAAGAAACGATGAGCAACCCCTTCAGGCACTTTGCGCATTCGCTCAACATCTACACCAACAGGAGCAACAGAAGTAGCAGCCACCACCCATAAACCCGAATGTGAAATGTTGAAATGAATTCCATGATATCCTTCAGGGTTGGGCTTACCCTTTTCGCCGGTATCAAAAGGACCATCAGGCCGTATACCCGTTTCCTGCCGGAGTATATATCGTGCAAGCAATTCGCCCGTAAGATGTCGTTGACAATCATTGGCATGGTAAAAACTGAGGGCTTTCATGGCACACTGTTCCGGCACATGGTTTAACATGTTGGGTTTTAACTGCTCAAAGGCGAGTTCATGGAGTAATTTACAAGCGAATAAACGAGTCATTTTAGTACTTTCAGTTCATGATTTTCTGGCGAAAAGCCTTATCACATCTGCTATTCCACGGTGCAGGGTCCCTTCATGCAGATTAACCTTCACATTATAGAATTCCAGGATTTTCAAAGATTCAAAGTCACTTTTCAATACATCAGGGTCATAAAGCAGTTCTACGTTTTTGGGTCCGCCACTGGCATTAGGTAATTGGGCTTTTGAAAAAGCTTCCAGTATCACACATCCACCGGGTTTAAGCGAATTAATCAGCTCAGTATGAACCTTAAGGCGGTATTCGGGGGGCATATGTAAGTAAATCAAACCCACCACATCAAACGCATTTTCTTTACCCCTGTAGGTCCTGATATCTTTAACCAGATAGTCAATCTTAACGTTTTTTGTAACTGCAAGCCGCATGGCTTTCTCTTTCCCCATTGGGCTTTGGTCAATAGCCGTAACCTCCCAGCCCTGTGAGGCAGCCCAAACAGCATTTCGGCCCTCACCTTCGGCAGGCAGTAGGAGCTTGCCGGGCTTAATGATCTTCAGCTTTTCAACAAACCAGTCGTTGGGCTCTGTGCCATACATATAGGCTTCTGAATTATACCGTTGATCCCATGTTAATTCCATATCTCTCAGGTGTGTATAAATGAACCAGCAATTGTGTAACAAATATAGTCAATAGTTCGGATTTCTTTGAATTATCTTCTTTTATTAATGAGTTGTACTGTTCCCATGTCCTTTATATGTTTTTATAGGACAATGTACTAATCGGAAGAAATGGTGAATAATTATTTTTTGTGTTGTTGAATCTAAAATACTTTATATCTTTGATTTGATGAAATTATAATATTTCTCAGCCATCGGCTACTTGAGTTACTGCTACTTCTTGTTTGCAAGATCTTCTCTATCCTTATTCTTATCGCTTCATAAAGCTGCTGTCCGGGTAATTGCTACAAACTTAATCAGGCAATTTGACCAGATACTTGAGGTTACTCACGCGGTATTATATCCGCAGGCTGCTGTGGTTGCCGGTGTTGCTTTCATGCACTTTAGTTGCAAGTGCCCAGGTGAGCATTCAGCAGTATCAGATCCCATATTATCAGAATTTTAACACCCTTGCTGCTACCGGTAATGAAAATACGGCATTGCCGGCAGGTTGGCTGTTTAAGGAAAAAGGTTCCAACTCAGATGTTTATTATAGTGCTAATAATGGCACTAATGCCGGCGGAAATACGTATAGTTTTGGAATGGTCGGCACTACTGAAAGAGCGTTGGGAACTATCAAAACCGGCACTGTAACTTCAACTATTGGAGCTCGCTTTATCAATCATACAGGCGGTATTATCACCCGGTTTACTATTGAATATACCGGTGAACAGTGGAGCTTACAAGGGGCGGACCGCAATGACCGCATGGATTTTCAATTTAGTACTGACGCTACGACTTTAAATAACGGCACCTGGACAGATTTTGACGTACTGGATTTTATGGGTCCTGTCAGCACAGGCGCTACCGGGGCTTTGAACGGTAATTTGCCCGAAAACAGAACTTTCGTTACTGCAACGATAAGTGGCCTCAACCTGTCGCCAGGTGCCGTGTTCTGGATCAGATGGGTAGACGTGCCTGTAGACCAGAATGACGACGGGCTGGCCATTGACGACTTCAGCATTACTGCTTCTGACCCCTGCCCGATAGCTATTAGTTCTTTTGCTCCTGATTCAGGCCCTGTTAATACGGCAATTGTCATCATGGGCGACCATTGCAATGATGTTTTACAGGTGCTTGTTAATGGTAGCCAGGCTCCATTTGAACTGGTTGATAATTCCACCATTAAAGCGATCATTCCCGCAGGAGCAACCAGTGGTCGCATCAGTTGTATCACCAATTGCTCAGCCGTAAGTGAGGGCGATTTCACCGTATCGGCTACCAACTGCTGGTCAAGCGCAGGATTGATCTTATCTGAATTATGTGATCCGGAGCTGGCCTATGAAACCGATCGGTTTATTGAAATTTATAATCCGACCGTCTTACCTATTGACCTCGACGGATGGTCAGTACGTGCCATTCCAAATAACTTAATTGACACAGAGTGTGATGATTATGTGATGTGCTGGGACCTTTCGGGAAGCATAAATCCCGGTCAGGCACTTACCTGCGGGTACACCGATGCTGTTTCAGTTATCCATGATTTCACAAATCATGAATGGTATGTCGGAAGCGGTATCAATGGCGCCTGCTATTTATGGAATGGTCAATGGCGCGATGGAGCTGCGCTGTACCATGGGACTGATCGGGTTGACGGGATCATGAGGGAGCAATCGTCATCTGACTGGTACAGCAACAGCTCGCTGGTAAGGAACAATGATATCTGCACACCTGATTCCAGTTCCTCCTATCTGGAATGGACGGTTACTGAAACGGTAGTTCATGCCAATGCAGCCCCCGCAACTCCGCACCAACACAGCACTATTTGTAATTTAAGTGTATTGCCGGAAATTACAGAACAGCCTGTTTCACAACAAGCATGTGTGGGTGCGTCCGTGATATTCAATGTGGAGGTTGTTGACGGACTGCCACCTCTTCAATATCAATGGAAAGTATGTACCGGAACCGTGTGGGAAAACGTAATCGATGGCCCCGACTATACGGGCGCCGGTACTGCTACCCTGCAGCTTTTTAATATACCGGTCGCTTTCAATAACTACCAATACTACTGTATCATCACCAACAGCGATGGTGATTGCTATGTAATATCCAACGCGGCGCAACTTGCAGTTCTTAATGTTCCCGGGCCCATCAGCAACACCATCTGGCACCAATAAACAACATCATTTAACCAACTAAACCTGAAAGCAACAACAACCCAATAAAGCAACACGTAACATCAAGGCTAAAAGTAACGAGCTCCAAACCAGACAATCCTCAAAATGAAACCTAAAAGCAACAGCAACCCAATAAAGTAACCCCGGATATCAAATCTAACAGTAATGCGATCTAAACCAGACCACAACAATCATCAATCATAACAAACATAACAATCAATCTGATTAACCCAAAATCCCCATTATGAAGATTAAACTATTTATGATTCTCAGTTTCACACTGCTTTCCATATTTGGAGCAGGATTATCAACCGCCACCGCACAGCCTTATCCCAATTCAGGCGACCATTCGGTGTGCTTGTTTTCAACGGAACCGTACGGCGTTGTATACACTGCAACATCCACTTATGAATGGACCATTATTCCGGAATCAGGTGGTAGCGGAACCATCACCAATGGTACAACTGGTAACCTGATAACGGTATATTGGAAAACAACCGGTACCTGCACGTTGCAACTTGTGGAAACCAATGAAGCGGGCTGTTCTGTTACGGTGGCCATTACGGTGACCGTTAATGTACCGCCACTGTTGGTGATTACAAATCCTGATGCGATATGCCAGCCCGGAACGGTTGATTTAACCGATCCTGCTGTTACCACCGGTAGCACCCTGCCTTCAGGCGCCGTGCTTACTTACTGGACTGATCCCGAAGCTACCATGGCTCTGACCGGTCCAAATGCAGTTGCTGTTTCAGGAACCTATTACATCAAAGCAACAACCGGTATAGGGTGCTTTGATATTGAGCCTGTTGTGGTGATCATCAACCCATTGCCTGCTACCATCACGATATTCCATAATTAACTGGGAATAAGCGTTATAAGGCGAGGTGAATTCACAGCAAGAGCATGCCATTTATTCCATAATTAACTGGGAATAAGTATTTTGGCTCGAAGACTTTTAATGAAGTACCCGTTTGACCCGGCTTAACACTGATGTTTAACTTCAAACCATGATTCATAAACCACGCAATTGGATAAACCGACCCCCCGGTATTTTACCGGACCGGAATCATAGAGGGTGGATTGAAAAGCCATCCTCTGTAAGCTCGTTGTTCAAATTTCTGATCAATGGACTGTTGCTGTGCCTCATAACCTGGGTTCCTACTGAGCAGGCTATAAGCCAAAGCACTATGCCCGACAGCGTTTTTGTGGGCGTAACCAAGGATTATTGGGTTGTGGTACCGCCTGAATCCTCCTGTAGGTGGTGGCTTGATGGCATGCTCCAAACGGAAGGGCAACCCCTGATTACCATTCACTGGGAGATGCCCGGTATCCACATTCTGGAAGTGCAGGAACTGCCATCGGTAGGTTGTGACGGTGATATCCGGGCAGGGATGGTAGTGGTAGTGCCTGACCCTTTGCTCCGGGTTACTGCCTTTACCCCTGACGCCGACGGGCTGAATGATGTGTTCAATCCCGTCATGACGGGGTTGAAGGGACTTACTTCATGTTATAACTTCAGGGTATATAACCAAAGAGGACAGTTGCTCTATGAAACAAGCGACCCGGACAGGGGATGGGATGGTTATTATAACAAGGTGCTTTCCCCGCCGGGAAGCTACTTTTACCAATTGAAAATAACCATTCCCGGCTATTTCATAAAAAGTCCGGTAACCGGTACGGTCATGTTAATACGATAATTGCTGATTCATAAGGGTTCGTGAATAAGTTGATGATATATTATGGTTGCACAATCCCTTTGCGGTTACTTAATGGTTACTTCAAAGGCGAATCGATGTCATATTATTGATGGCCTTTTGTACAGGTACCAAGGATTTTCTGTTTCCTGATGAATATTATGTGATCACCCTGTTGTTGTATTATCATCATTGCAAAATGGTGTTTTTTTCATAGAATTTCATTTATTGATAAATTAAATTCGGAAAATGGTATGGTTTGAATAATTTTGCTGTTTGAAAAGAAAAAGATATGGTTTGGCTTAATACGCTGATTGCTTCGCCCTGGTTTCCGTTGGTAGTGATATTAATCGCGGCCTTACTGATACAGTTGATATATTACTGGTTTGTTTTCGGACGGCTGGCTTTTTACAATTCAGCCAAAAAGCCATGGACTGATCAAAAGCCTCCTGTATCAGTGGTTATCTGTGCCAAGAATGAATATCATAACCTGGTTCGTTATCTGCCTGAAGTACTTGAACAGAATTATCCTGAATATGAAGTCATTGTGGTGAATGATGCCTCTGATGATGATACTTTTTACTTGTTGCGTGAGCTTTCTGATAAATACGCCCATTTGAAAGTGGTCAATATTCATGAGAACCTGAACTTCTTTTCAGGCAAGAAATTTCCACTCTCGCTGGGTATTAAATCTGCCCATTATGAGCAACTGTTACTCGCTGATGCCGACTGCAGTCCGGCAAGCCCTGATTGGATATCCTCCATGCAATCGGCTTTCACCGGTAAAACGGAAATCGTACTTGGCTATGGAGCATACTTCACACAACGGGGTTTGCTAAACAGGCTTATTCGTTATGATACGCTCATGGTTGCCATGCAATATATGGGGTACGCTCTTGCCGGTATGCCTTACATGGGCGTGGGCCGCAACCTGGCTTATCACAGTTCTCTTTTCCATAAATCAGGTGGCTTTATTAAACATTACAAGATCATGTCAGGTGATGACGACTTATTCATCAATGAGGTGGCCCGAAAAAGTAATACCCGTATTCAGCCTGATCCTGATGCATTCACTTATTCAAAACCCAAACAGACATTCGGTTCATGGTTCCGTCAAAAAAAACGTCACCTTACCACCGGAGGATTCTATAAGTTCAAACACAAATTCGTACTGGGGCTTTTCTCCCTTTCACAGTTAATATTCTTTACAGCACTCATAGCGCTGGCAGTCCTTCAAGTGGAGCTGATACTCCTTGGGGCTGTATTTGTAGTCAGGCTGTTTACCCAATTGTTTATCACCAAAAAGTGTATGATCCGATTAAAGGAAAAGAAATTCCTTTTATGGGTTCCGTTTTTTGAACTATTCATGGTGATCGTTAACCTGTGGCTGGGATTTATAGGCCTGTTTTCAAAGAAAACCCAGTGGTAAAATGTTGTAATAATTGTTGTAACAGACGTATTAAGTATTGAATCGATATATAAAAAACAGTAAAATGGAAGTATTTAATTTTCAGGAAGCGATAAAAAGAGGCATACCGGATCAATTGCCTGAACCTAAACCACTTGACCCGCAAGTAAGCCATGCACCTATACGCAAGGATATACTTACTGCCGATGAAAAGAAACTTGCTTTACGTAACGCCCTCCGTTATTTCGATCCCAAACATCATGCCACACTGGCCCCTGAATTTGCTGAAGAGCTGAAAAAGTACGGACGTATCTATATGTACCGTTTCCGTCCGGATTACCCCATGTATGCACGTGCTATCAGCGAGTATCCTGCTAAATGTCAGCAGGCTGCGGGTATCATGCTGATGATACAGAATAACCTTGACCCCGCGGTTGCGCAACATCCTCATGAGCTGATCATTTACGGTGGTAATGGAGCCATTTTCCAAAACTGGGCACAATACCTGCTTACCATGAAATACCTCAGTGAAATGACTGATGAGCAAACACTGGCTATGTACTCAGGGCATCCAATGGGCTTGTTCCCTTCACACAAAGATGCTCCCAGGGTGGTGGTTACCAATGGTATGGTGATCCCGAACTACTCTAAACCCGACGACTGGGAACGCTTCAATGCCCTGGGCGTTTCGCAATACGGACAAATGACCGCCGGTTCCTATATGTATATCGGTCCGCAAGGCATTGTACATGGAACTGCTATAACGGTGCTGAATGCCGGAAGGAAGATATCAGGAAATGACGATGGACTGGGAGGACGCCTGTTTGTGACTGCCGGGTTGGGCGGTATGAGTGGCGCACAACCCAAGGCAGCCAATATTGCAGGGGTTGTGAGTATTACTGCCGAAGTGAACTCACTGGCAGCCAATAAGCGTTTCACTCAGGGATGGGTGGATGAAATTACCGAAGATGTAGATACTGCTATCAACAGGGCTTTACATTTTGTGGAAACCAAACAGGCCCATTCTATTGCTTTCCATGGTAATATTGTGGACTTGTGGGAACGAATGGCTGAACGCGATATACACGTAGATATGGGTTCAGATCAGACTTCACTCCATAACCCGTGGGCCGGTGGTTATTATCCTGTCGGACTGACCTTTGAAGAATCAAACGACCTGATGGCCCATAATCCTGAAGCATTCAAACAAAAAGTTAAGGAATCATTACGTCGACAAGTGGCTGCCATCAATAAGCTGACTGCTCACGGAATGTACTTCTTCGATTACGGCAACGCTTTTTTACTGGAAGCAGGCAGGGCAGAAGCCGACATTTTTAACAAAGACGGCAAGTTCCGTTATCCCAGCTACGTGCAGGACATCATGGGCCCCATGTGCTTCGACTATGGCTTTGGCCCATTCCGGTGGGTTTGTACTTCGGGCAAACCGGAGGACCTTGATGTGACAGATCACATTGCAATAGAAGTTCTGGAAGAAATAGCCGCCACTTCGCCCGTCGAAATAAGCCGTCAGATGAAGGATAATATCCAATGGATACAGGGAGCCAAAAAGAACAAACTCGTGGTTGGCTCACAAGCCCGTATACTGTACGCCGACTGCGAAGGCCGGACCAAGATAGCTGCAGCTTTTAACCAGGCAATTGCTGATGGGCGGCTGAGTGCTCCCGTGGTACTGGGCAGGGATCACCACGATGTATCAGGCACCGATTCACCCTTCAGAGAAACCTCTAATATATATGACGGCAGCAGTTTCACAGCCGACATGGCCATTCAGAATGTAATAGGCGACTCCTTCAGGGGCGCTACCTGGGTATCCATCCATAATGGCGGCGGAGTAGGCTGGGGCGAAGTCATTAACGGGGGCTTCGGTATGCTGCTTGATGGCAGTGCCGATAGCGACCACCGGCTGCGCAAAATGCTGTATTGGGATGTGAACAACGGCATTTCACGCCGCTCATGGGCCCGTAACGAAGGCGCCCTGTTTGCCATCAAACGGGCCATGAAAGCAGAGCCGAACCTGAAAGTTACACTGCCCAACCTGGCCGACGATTCACTGATCAATGAGTGCTTCTGATACCAGCCACTTACCGGCATTTATAAAAAGCTTCTAGCGAAGGCTTGAGACTCCTGCCATATTATTGTAAACAGCTTCCGGCAAAGGCTTTGGTGCAGTTCTAAGTATTAACAGCAAGTTACCGGTAAAAGCTGCAAACTACTTTCCCGAAGTACTCAATAACTACCGGGGAAGGCTTGATACTACTTTCTGGGATTACTAAACAGCTTCCGACGAAAGCTCGATACTACTTCCTGGCAATTGCCAACAGTTCCTAGCAAAGGCTTTGGTGCAGCTCTCCGTATTAACAACAAGTTACCGGTAAAAGCTCAATCCTACTACATTTAAAGGACTTAGTACACATAACCCAAACAACACGCCTCGTTTCAGCGTACCGGTATAATCGGGTTAAATATCATTCAAAGACGTTGCAAAGACGTTCCAGAGACGTTCCACAGACGATCAAAAACGGTTATGAAACGGTTCTGTATTGGTTATAATCAGTCTGTGAGCCAAATCTACTCCAAACGATTTCATTATTAATTTGTTAATTTTCGCAATAATTATAATTAACATTAAAAAAAATTATATTTGCATAAATAATTATCTCATGGCAATCACACGACGAGGCAATAGCGTTACAGGGTTGGTCGGAAACGTCATCCTGTATGAAATGAACGGAAAACTGGCAATGCGTACCCGGTCGACTGTGAAGCGGAAAACGGAATCCGCCAGACTGGTCAGGGCACAGAGCAACTTTTCAGTGGTTACTGCCCTCATCAGGCAATTCATTGAGTTTACCAGAACAGGCTTTGAGTTGGCAGCCACCACCCGAAACAGCTATGCAGAAGCAATGTCAGTTAACTGTCATCATTACAACGACGCCTTGCGTGAAGGCGAAGTTGAAGACCTCCAATGGCTTCAACTGAGTAAAGGACGGCTTTCAGGTGTATCGACCCTGGAAGCTGCCATGACCACATCCACCCAATTAACCGTAACATGGCAAGGTACACAGCCCGACCTTGATTTTTCAGATGACGACAAAGCCATGGTAGCAGTAACCTCCGGCAAAGGTGCCTATACCCACATCAATATGAATGCCGGTAAGAGGTCAGCAGGCAGTTATGCTGTTGAATTACCCCCTGAAGCAGCCGCCCATGACCTTCACCTGTTTTTAAGTTTCATCAAGCCACGATGGGGCAAGGATAAAGCAGTTGTTTCAAACAGCCAGTATTACTTTTTGCAGAGATAAGGAACCCATAAAGAGCTCCAGTAGCAACGGGGTATTTAACGGTCACCGGTAATCCAACCACGCCTCAAACCACCGACTCCGGTCAATCAAACCGAACTCCGACTTCACGCTTCAACACGCTGTGGGTGGTATGTGTTTTGCTCAGAGAGCAGGGACCATAGGGTAGGCGAAAGAGCGATTCTGCCTGTTAAACAGCTTCCCCTATACCATTCACGCAAGATCATAACCATCGTTTTTTGAATACGTATTCTTATAGTGAATCACTATTTAAATATTTATTTCACAAAAGTTTAAGAACCATTTGGTTTATTGTATATTTGATAGCAAATATGAAGTATAGCGAAAGGGATTTAATTAAACAAATCTGCTTTACGCCTAAACGGAAATTTCATTAACAACTAAAAATGTAAAATATGGACTTTAAAGACCAAATCAAGCAACTTGGTGAAAGAGTAGTAAGACTCAAAGACCAAATTCAAACGGAAGAAGCAACAAAGAATGCCTTCATCATGCCGTTTATTCAAGCTCTTGGATATGATGTATTTAACCCTCTTGAAGTTGTACCAGAGTTTACAGCTGACATTGGAATCAAAAAAGGGGAAAAAGTCGATTATGCGATAATGAAAGAAGGTCAACCTATCATTCTAATTGAATGCAAGTGGTGGGGAGAAAATCTTGATGTTCATAATTCCCAGTTATTCCGATATTTTCATACCACAAAATCAAAATTTGGTCTTTTAACTAATGGTATTCAATTTAGGTTTTACACTGATCTTGTGGAGGTAAATAAGATGGATGAGAAGCCGTTCTTAGAATTTGACTTTACCAATATGAAAGAGCAAGTGATCTCCGAATTGAAAAAATTCCATAAATCATATTTTGACTTGAGTAGTATTGTAAATGCGGCATCTGAACTTAAATATGCTAATGAAATTAAGAATATAATGACAAATGAACTTAATGAACCAACTCCTAATTTTGTTAAGTTCTTTTTACGTCAGGTATATGCTGGTCAAGCTACAGAAAAAGTAATGATACAATTTACCGAGATTGTAAAAAAATCATTAAACCAATTCATCAGCGACATCATCAGCGACAGGCTTAAATCAGCTTTGGAAAAAGAAAATGTTAAAGATGCAGAACAAGTTAAACTCTCAGAAGAACAATCGAAAGAAGAAGATAGTAAGATTGAAACGACGGAAGAAGAAATGGAGGGCTTTTATATTGTAAAGTCGATATTACGTACAAAATTTGATAGTAGTAGAATCTTTCATAGAGATTTTCAAAACTTCTTAAGCATTTTATTAGATGACACAATTCGACAGACAATTTGTAGGCTTTGGTTTAATGGTGAAAAAAAGCACATTGGTTTTATCGGTGAAAACAAAAAAGAAATAAAATATGAAATATCGCAATTGGATGACATTTTTAATTATTCAGACCAAATTATAAAAGCAACTGAAAAAATGATAAAAAGTGAGAAGCTAAAATTAGTTGAAGAATCAGCTGACCCCAGGTAACTTTAGCAGAAAATTGAGACTGTCCTGAATGCAATTGTTGAAAGGGAAATCCTTTGAGCATTTGAGCATTGTAACCTATTTCATAGCATCATCAACGACTCCGGTAAAACCAACCTGTTGTTAATCTAATGGCACAGGAAAAACCAACCGTACTTTGACATTATATCTCGACTTTACGCTTCAACGCATTGCGGTTGCCAGGTATTTTGCTCAGGGAGCGGGAAGTGACAGAGAGCCAGGGGAGCAGTATAGTTTTCAATCCACCTGTCAGGAAACAAAACCTATTGCCCTATACTCAGTGATTGTAGAGACACGAAAGCAGCATGACCAATGAAATTTGCACATTCATAATTACAAAAGGATTTGATTAGATACAGAGCCCTTTAAATAAGTTAAATATTTAATAAATATTTAGTTTATTTGTGTTGTATTCCTTACATTTGAATGCCCTAATTGATAAAACCGATAACAATGAAACAAAAATTTCAGTCAATGATTGGTAATAAAATACAAGGTAAGGTAAATTATTAGCAATTGTCGTTAGTGGGTATGTCAATGCAAATGGGGGGGATACGGACGTTACACAATGTTAAGACAACAAAACAGCATATGAGTCAAATTGATAAAATTTTAGAAAATCTAAATGACCAACAAATTAAGGCTGTTACTACAACAGAAGGTTATGTTCGTGTTATTGCAGGTGCTGGCTCTGGAAAAACAAAAGCACTAACTGCTCGCTATGCTTATTTGGTGGAAACATTAGGTATGAATGCTGCAAATATTCTTTGTGTTACTTTTACCAATAAAGCCGCAAATGAAATGCGTAATCGTGTAAGGCAGTTGGTAGGCAACGAAAATGATTATGGTTATATTACAACTTATCACGGTTTTTGTGTCAAAGTATTAAGAGAAGATATTAACAAAATACAATATCCAAAACAATTTGTTATCATGGATGTTGAAGACCAAAAAACCGTGTTAAGAGATGTCTATGAAGAAATTGGTATAAATTCAAAAAACATTACTCATAAACAAGCAATTACATACATTGAAAGGTTAAAAGAATTTACAAATTATATTGATTATATTGCTGAAAGGAAAGAAATTGTAACTGATTCAGGAATAAAATTAGAAGATAGCAAGGTATTACTCGACCAAGTATTTCTAAAATATATTAAAAAACAGCAGCGTAATTTTGCACTTGATTTCAATGACTTAATAAATTTCACTGTCTATATTTTTGACAACTACAAGGATGTTTTAGAAAAATGGCAACAACGCTTATATTATATTCAAGTTGATGAAACACAAGACAGTTCCACAAAACAATTTTATTTAGTAGATGCACTTTCGCAAAAACACAAAAATTTGTTTGTTGTTGGAGACCCTGACCAAACTATTTACGAGTGGAGAGGTGCAAAACCTGAATTGCTCGTTAATTTTGATAGGAATTATCCCAACACTCAAACGGTAATCATGAATCAAAATTACCGCTCTACACCAAATATTCTTAATCTTGGCAATCATATTATCAAAAATAATAAAATACGCATAGATAAGGATATGTTTACAAACAATCCAGATGGAGTAGATGTTGTTCATTATCATGCAAAAAGCGATTTTGATGAAGGATTGTTCGTGGTTTCTGAAATACAAAGATTAGTAAATAAAAAGCAACTAAAATATGCTGATTTTGCTATTCTTTACAGAGCTAATTTCATTTCAAGAATGATTGAACAATCGTTAATTAAAGAACAAATTCCGTATTCTATTTGGGGTGGAATTAGATTTTTTGAAAGGAGAGAAATTAAAGATGTTTTGTCGTATTTGCGACTGATTGTTTTTGGAGATGATTTATCATTTTTGAGAATTATAAATACACCTTCTCGAAAATTAGGCAAAGTATGGGTTGCTGATGTCAAGCAATTAGCAGGGCAAAATAACGCTTCATTGTTTGAAACAATAGAGAATAATCCGTTAAATAGGCAAAGTGCTGTCGATTTTGTAAATTTAATAAAGGAGTTAAAAAAACGGAAAGATAAAGTATCAGTGTCTGATTTAGTAAAGGAAATTTTAGACAAGACAGGGCTAACTGCAATGTATCGTTCAGACGGCGATGAAGAACGGCTTGATAATATCAAAGAATTGCAAAATGCAATAATTGCTCTCGAAAATGATGATATAGAAAAACTTACATTAGAAAATTATTTACAGGAAATAGCTCTTTACACAGATATGGATGTTGATGACAAGAAAACTGACAGAGTAAAATTAATGACAATTCATACTTCAAAGGGTTTAGAGTTCCCTTATATTTTTCTGTGCGGATTTACTGACGGAGTGTTACCTAGTTATATGTCTATGAAAGAAAGACGGTTGGAAGAAGAAAGACGACTAACCTATGTTGCAATTACGAGAGCAGAAAAGGCATTTTATATGACAGAATCAGAAGGATTTAATTTTCAAACAGGAATGACTAAATATCCTTCAAGATTTTTATGGGAAATTAAGGAAAATCTATATGTACGACAAGGCATTTTGCCACAGGAAATTATTGACTCAGCAAAAGAGCTAATTGAATTAGAAAACGAATTATTAAACCCTCAACCAATTCCAATTTTGGAAGTTGGTGATATTGTGGAATATAGTCATTGGGGTGAAGGCAAAGTAATTTCTAAAGACGATGAGCAGAAAGTGTATATAATCAATTTTGCAAAATTAAATGGAGATAGACCTATTAGATATGATTGGCGAGGATTAAAAAGACAGGAGAAAAAGAAAATTAGCATTAATAATGCACTAACGGAAAATGAGAGTTCCGTTGACATTGAAAATGAAGCAATAAATTGTGTTGATTCTATTCCTGAAAGCAATCAAGTAATTGAAAAAGAACAGTTAAAAAAAGATTCATTTTTATCGAATGTGAAAAATATTTTTAGCATGAGAAAATGAAACTGAAAAATTTTATTAGAAAGTTTACACCTGATTTAGTTGAAAAGTGTACAGGTAATCAATGGAGAAAGAGTAAAGGACAACCCGTCAAGAAGTCCCGCTTGAACTAATTACCGGGTGAGGAATTTGCAATTTAATACAAAGTCCATTAGATAAGTTAAATATTTAATAAATATTGTGTTTATTTGTGTTTCAT
>Ga0172378_10001279_pt1 | contig 23132 bp, 21 predicted proteins | sample GrowelOW332metaG_FD_119755 | JGI IMG/M metagenome (GOLD analysis project Ga0172378, IMG submission 119755) | Groundwater microbial communities from an aquifer near a municipal landfill in Southern Ontario, Canada - Pumphouse #3_1 metaG | ecosystem: Environmental > Aquatic > Deep subsurface >... | reverse complement strand
TTTCCGCATCGGCGGCAGGTGTGAACAAAGTGAGTTCGGGAGTATCGCCGGCCTCTGAGACCCCTGGGATAGTGGAGGTCATGGTATTGCCGATGGTACAGGTGAAAACACCCTTCTTCCCCCAGATCCTGGAAAGAAAGTCGTACGCGATATCCTCGTTACCGAAAACGCTAAGGGAAGAGGGAAGTTTGAACTCTTTAGCCATCAAGACGGTGAGGGTACACAATGTAATTTAATCTGTTGACAACCTCTACTCGGCGAGTCTCTCCTTCCTGTACTCAAGACACTTGCGGAGGAAATTGTAAGGCACATCTGGATTGGAGTAGTAGTACAGGTGTGGAAAACCTGCGAAGATCCGCGGGCCCCCTTGTATGCATGTGTATTCTCTCTTCCTTCTGATCTCGGATGCGATACATGAATCTCCGTTATCGGTGCAATCCCAGTAGTGGAACTCGTGTCCCTTGATGGTGTCGTTTTTCCTCAGGATCAGCTCATCGGATACGGACCGTATCGAAACATATCCGAATCTGACGAGTTTGTCGGTACGGAAACAATCCCCGTCAAGGAGATTGACCATTTCATATTTTTCTCCATCCCGGTCCTCGATGGTCTTGTTGAGATACATGAAACCACCGCATTCCGCAATGCACGGGAGGCCTTTCGAGATCCTATCGAACATGTCCCTTCTCATCGAACGGTTCTCGCTCAGTTCCTTCGCGTGAAGCTCAGGATACCCTCCGCTGAGTATGATGCCGTCTATGTCTGCAGGGAGTGTGCGGTCGTGGATCGGGGATATATCGACGATCTCGGCACCCATCTTCTCCAATATCCTGAGATTGTCGTTGTACGTGAAGCAGAAGGCATCATCTGCGGCAACGGCGATCTTCAATCTGCCATCGACGATCGGAAATCTCGGCTCTTTGTAATCCAGATCATCAGCGGTATTCGCGATCCGGATGAGCAGGTCCATATCCAGACTCTCTTCCAAGATACGCGCCAATTCCTTCAACTTCTTCTTAAGGGACTCTATCTCGTTCGGAAGTACGAGTCCGAGATGTCTGCTTTCGAGTGTCAGTTCCTTTACGTTGGGGACATGGCCTATGACTTTTAGGCCTGTTTCGGATTCTATGAGTCCTTTTATATCCTCATATATCGAGGTCGAGACACGATTAAGGATCACACCACTGATGTTGTTCGCTCTGAATTCTTTCAAACCCTTTACGGATGCGGCGATCGTGGAAGATGCGCCTTTGCAGTCTATTATCAGAACGACAGGAACATTCAGTGTGTTTGATATCTCGTAGGAACTTGCCTTCATAGAGAGGACATCTATGCCGTCATAGAATCCCATGACACCTTCTATGACCGAGATATCGGACCCCTTCGCCGAATTTCCGAAGAGGTAGCGCAGTACATCAGGTCCCGTGAAGAATGAATCAAGATTGCTGGATTTGGTACCTATCACTCTGCCGTGGAAGAGGGGATCGATGAAATCCGGACCGCATTTGAATGAGGCGACATTCAGTCCCCGATCCACCAGGGCCTGCAGTATTCCGCATGTTACCAGGGTCTTGCCGCTTCCGCTTGACGGAGCGACCAACATTATTCTCGGAAGCTTCATGAGTGTAACCTCTGTTAATAGGGTCTGAGGGCATTCAATACAGAATCGAGAAGTCTCACGGTTCCATAAAGTCCGATGACCGGTTCCTTCGCCACGGAGGCGATCTTTCCAGTGGGGCGCGATACCTCCACCCCCTCCGATATCATATCCCTCGATTTCATGGAGGATATCAGATTCGCATTGCTTATCAATATCTCCGCGGGTGTGTTGAACACATCTCTGCTGACCTGTATGTTCTTTTCTTCCAGATATTCATCTATGTCCGAATATCTTGGATTTCCGTCGATCTCGACGGCGACAGGTATCATCCCAAGATATTCGTAAAGGAACCTTACAACGGAATCCACGATCCCTGCATCGGCGGATACAGAGAATGTATGGCCGCGCGGAAGCAGACGCATACGATCCAGACCGCTAAGTATCTGGGCAGATCTCTTCCTTTTAGCCTTCACCGCATCCAAGGCGGCGTCGGGACTCTTCCCGAGGAATGCACACACGGACACGATCCAGTTCTCCAGCCCGTCAAAGCTCATGAGACCGTTATGGTCGGGGACGATATACGGGATCCCGTACTCGCTCTCCATCCATTTGACTACATTCTCGCAATATTCAGGATTGATCACGAGATTCACGGATGCATCGCTCACATGTGAGATCTCCTCCGTGGTCCAACCGGCGCCGATCACCACATTGATCCCTATGTCGCACAATGCAAGCAATCCGACCAGGTCATCGACCGAATCCTCCCAATTCAAATGCCATATCGAGATTCCTATCAGGTTCACGGTTTCCTTTTTGCTGTCAGAAACATGTCTGAACGTTTTCAATATCTTCAGCAATGCGTCCTGGAATCCGTCGCCTATCGGTCTGGAGTAACCCGGCATCTCCATACGGATCAGCGGTATCTCGGAATCGAGAGAGGACAACTCCTCGCCGATAAGCGATGCACCAGGGGAATTTATGATACCGATCATTCCGGGTCTGGTGGATTCTATAACCGAAAGCAAACGCTCCAGCTTGTCGCCGGTGCCCATTATGTAATCTCTTCCATCGAGGTATGTGCAGGGCACCCTGGGTTGACAGAAGAAGAACTCTCCGTTGTACAGAAACGGATCGAACGTCCTCGCACCGTCGACGTTCCTGGTTTTGAATTGCGACTCTGAACACGAGGCCGGATAATATTTGCATCCTGTTGGTCCATGGATCAGGGACATCGCGTCACGGACACCTTCCAATGCGATCAATTCTCCGAGCATACCCTCCGGGCGGTCATTCAGTTGCATCTTTCCTCCATCCTTCCTCTGCGGGGGCGCTCATAATCCTTATCCATTGTTCGGCAAAATCAGCACCGACCATCGGACCGACATCGGGTACCAGCGGGATATAGCATCTCTCGATCCTTTTGTCGAGAGGGATGTTACTCGGTATGAGCAGTAGCTTCGGATTCTTCTTCAAGATGTCCTTCCTTATGGTCTCCAAGTTGTATTCTGAGATACATTCAACCTCGGGATATCTGCTCTGTATCCTGAAGTCGTTTGAATAATCTGAACGGTCGATCACCAGTGCCCGCTGGACGACCATGTCTGTGGATTTTATGGTCTCCATGATCCAATCGATGTCCTTATGCAGGCTCAGAAGATACACAGGGCAGCCCCTGAGTTTAGGTTTCAGCCTCTCCATGCGGCAGAGGAATTCTTCGTGTATCTCCCTGATCACGGTCTCTTCCTTCAGACCGAAATGCTCTGTCACCTCTGACAGCCACGCGCATGTGTTTTCACAACCGGGCCTTATCACATGTTCGGCAAAGTTCATACCGTATTCCTCGGTCAGGAAGGATTTCAGCATGTAGGCGAATTGGTCAGGCGACAGTAGCATATTGAGATCAGCCCTCGAAAGATTTTTGATGCTCTCGACGGAAGTGTCCCCTACGCAATTGCAGTTGACTTCGATACCGATTCTCGAAAGCAGGTCTGTCACGGTATCCAGATTCCTTCTGCAATTCGTGGATAATGTCTTCACACCAACAAGATTCACGGTTCTTGTTTTCTCCAAGTCCCTGATGGCCAGTGTTCTGATGATGCTGATCGAGGCATCGATGACACCCTGCATGAAGTCACCGTGTATATTGCCATCCTCCATCACCGGTACGATCGAAACGTTATGATCACGGTTCTTCACATTTTCGATGGCGGCACGGACATCATCGCCGATTATCCCGGAAGGGCACGAAGTGATCACGGCAAGGTTCTCTTTTCCGGAAGAGACCAATCTTTGCAATTCCTTCTCAAGGTCCTCCGTACCGCCGAATATCATCGTGCTTTCACCCATATCGGTGCAATGAACATCCGGATCCGCATAGGACCTCAACGGTGATTCATGGCACATCGAAGAACGTTTTGCGGAATTCGCTGCAATTTGGAATGCGAACTGAGCGCATGAGCGGGGCGAATGCAATACCGTCGTGAGTCCCGTGATCGACGTGGATACGCTGCAGGCACCCGCGAAAGCGCAGCCGTGGAGTGCTTCGTTGCGTTCCACGTTCCTCGAGGAGTAGGACTGTTTTGCGACAGGTCTCTCGTATCTGTTCGGTTCGAACGTCCGTTTGATACTGTTCGGTGTGTATTTTTTGAGGACCACCCTCTCGAGATCGGATTCCGTGAGGAATCTCGCAGTGTACTTTTTTCCGTTTATCACGGTGTCCGCCAATGTTCTGAATGTCTCTGCTATCTCAGAATTCGGAAATGTCTCGATTATCGTTTTTCCCACACATTCGGCATCCAGAAATTCTTTCGACCTGTCGAGCTTAGCCACTACGGGTATACCGACGGCCTTCGAGAATCTTTCCACACGCTCCAGCTCTTCACCTTCTCCGCGGCTGTTGAAGATCAGTCCGCCTATCCTGTCGGGGTTGTAATTGGCCGTGCCGCGCAGTATGTTGTTTGCGGCGTATATGGACATGAACTCTCCCGATGTGACTATGTACACGGTGTCTGCGTAGTCGTTCCTCAACGGAACGGCAAAACCGCCGCAGACCACGTCGCCTAGAACGTCGTAAAGCGTTATGTCCGTTTGCAGGGAATCCATTCCAAGGTCCTGGAGCAGTTCGAAGGCCGAGATTATTCCGCGACCGGCGCAACCGATCCCGGGTTCAGGACCGCCGGCTTCCACACACCAGCATCCTCCGTAACCGCGGCAGACGACATCCTCCAGTTTCATTTTTTGTCTCGGAACCGTCTTGAGGTAATCCAGAACGGTGTAATTCTCTGCGCCGCTTCCCAGAAGACGGGTGGAGTCATGTTTGGGATCGCATCCTATCTGGATGATATGTATGCCGCGTTCGGACAGTGCAGCTGTAAGATTCGACGAGATGGTGGATTTGCCGATCCCGCCCTTGCCGTAAATAGCTATTTTTCTCAATTGCTGGATTATATATCCATATCTATAAAAACAATTGTAAGTTATCTCTGCGATGAAGTATAATATGGTAGAACTTCTTATGACCAGCGGGGCATTTGTTGAAAACCGATGCTGGGCCAAGGGAGAGACGGGAATTGAGATGCATAACCAATAAAGTCAGAGAGGAAATCGCGAGGGGCAATATCGGTTCCGATCTGTCCTGTCCGTATCATCCAAGTCACTACAGAGGGCAGAACTGTTCTTTCTGCTATTGTCCGTTCTATCCGTGCAACGATACGGATCTGGGAGCGTTGAAGACCACCCGAAAGGGAGACAGGGAGGTATGGGATTGTTCCTCCTGTCTCTTCATCCATAGGAACGACGTCGTAGAGTACGTATTCAAGAGGATAAGGGAGCTTGGTATAACCGAACCCGATGATCCGCGGTTCGAAGACATCTTCAGAGAGTCGAAGGAGCGTTTTTTCAAAAAGGGAAAGGCCATAATGGTCCTCGGTGCAACATCGGATGCGGGGAAATCCATCATCGTCACCGCGATATGCAGATTGCTCAATGAAAGAGGTTATTCCGTCACACCGTTCAAATCTCAGAACATGAGTCTGAACTCGAGGGCCACGCGTACCGGTGAAGAGATCTCGATGATACAGGACCTCCAATGCAAGGCTGCAGGAATCAGATCACCTTCCTATCATGTGAACCCGATATTGCTGAAACCGAAGGGCGATTGCGTTTCACAGGTCATAGCAGAGGGTGTTCCGTACGGGGACTACGATGTCAAAGGGTATTATTCGGATTTCGTTCCGAACAAGGGTGCGGACATCGTCAGACGGAACATCGATTTTCTCAAGAACAGATATGATTTCGTCGTAATGGAGGGTGCAGGTTCGCCAGCGGAGATAAACATATACGATATGGACATTGCCAATATGCGTGCCGCGGAAATGGCGGATGCGGATTGCATCCTGGTGATCAATATGGAGTGGGGCGGTTCGTTCGCATATGCTCTGGGAACGGTCGAACTGTTGAAGGAAAAGGACAGGAAGAGGATCAAGGGGATAATATTCAACAATCTGTACGGGAAGACAGGCGGTCTGAAGGAGGGCACGAACAGAATAGAGAAGATGCTGGGGATACCCGTTCTCGGAATCGTTCCGCATCTGGACATAAAACTCCCGAAAGAGGATTCAGAATGTTTCAGGGACAAAGATTCGGTAGGTACCGGAAAGAAGGTGGTCTCGGTGATAAGACTGCCGAGGATCGCCAATTTCACAGACCTGGACCCCCTGCTGTTGGAGGACGTGACGATACGTTACGTGAGGAGACCCGAAGATCTGCAGGGTTCGGACGCGATAATAATACCGGGGACGAAGAACACCCTGTCGGATCTTAATTGGATGAAGACCGTCGGTTTGGATAAAGCGGTAATATCCTACAAGGGAAAGATACCGATCGTTGGAATATGCGGAGGATATCAGATCATGGGGAAAAGGCTACTGGATCCGAACGGGATAGAGGATGCCGATTTTCCGGATTCTGACGGGCTCGGTCTTCTGGATATCGAAACAACATGGTCCGAGTACAGCAAGAGGACAATACAGCAACATGGGAAATTCATACTCACGGGCGAAGATGTGACAGGATACGAGCTTCATATGGGGAAGAGTGTCTCCGGCGAGAGGCCGTTGTTCCATATCGAATCATTCGTCGAGGGGGATTTCGATGAGGGTGCGTCAAGACCGGATGAGAAGATATTCGGAACCTATCTTCACGGTATTTTCGAGAAGCCTGCATTCAGAAGGTATTTCATGTCCATGCTGTCGGATGAGAATGATCCAAAACCGAGAGAATGTACGGATTACGATGAGGACGTCAATCTCAACATAGATAAACTGGCCAAAGGATTCGAGAAGGCAATAGATATGGATCTCTTCGAAAGATTGTTCATGGGGGGTAAAAAATGAAGCTGATGTTGCTGGGAACGGCATCCGGCGTTGGAAAAACGACTCTTGTGGCATTGTTCTGCAGAGGTCTGAGTAAGAAGGGATTGAAGGTTATTCCGTTCAAAGGCTCCAATCTCTCCCTGAACTCATATGTTACAGCCTCAGGTGAGGAGATAGGGATGGGGCAGGCATTCCAGGCATGGGCGGCGGGTATAGAACCCACGGTCGGAATGAATCCTATACTGATGAAACCGTCTGGAAAAGGGGTGATACAGGTTATATTGAACGGGCATCCTCTGGCAGACATATCGCCCGGATGCCATCCCGACACGTCGCTTCTTCTAGATGAGGTATGCAGGGCATACGACAACGCGCATTACAATTCGGACATAGTGATATGCGAAGGATCCGGTTCCCCTGTGGAGTTGAATCTTATGGGAAGGGATGTCGCTAATATGCTGTTGGTTAAGAAGAGGAACATACCGGTGGTGATAATCGGCGACATCGAGCGGGGCGGGGTATTCGCAGCCATATACGGCACATGGCGTTTGATACCCGAAAAGGATCGTCACTTCCTGAAAGGATTCATAATCAACAGGTTCAGGGGAGATCCATCCATTCTGAAGAGCGGTATCGACATGATAGAGACACTGACAGGTATGAAATACATAGGCACGGTTCCGTACATGGACCTTAAATTCCCGGAAGAGGACAGCATGCCCATGGGCAGCGGAAAACTGAAGGGAGAGGATGCCGTATCGGCATTCATTGCCAATTTGGATGAACTCAGCAGTGGCATAGAGGACAGCATCGATTACGATACCTTCAGAAGGATCGCGTCCGAGGATCCGTGATCCTCATTCCAGCAATCTTGGTACAAGTCCGTTGAGTTTCACATCCTCGCCGTTGGTGATGGATGTATCGAACGTCGTCCAGAAAGGTACCCTCACAGGGAGGTGTTCCCCGGTGATGGAAGATGTGCCGTGGTCGACGAAATAAACTATCCTGTCCGTATCCGAGAAGTACTCCGTCATCATCCTGTCGATGTGCTCCAGGGTCCTGACCTTCTTGACAGGGTCCCTTTGATGGCTGTATTCATCCACCTCGTCCATATGGAGGAACACATTCCCGTGTTTCAGCGCATCCTTGGCCACAGGAAACCTTTCATCCATGTCCTCGATCAGATGTATCGTATGGCCGAGTGAGGCACATATGCCCAACGATGTCGGGCTGTCCGATATCGCGGTCATATTACCAAGGTCCCTGAACGGCATGCTCTGTTCCGTGAACTGCCCGCAGCCCCACGGATAATCGGTTATGCCGTTCAGGTCCTTTGCGACCGCCATCACCATCTTCCCCAGGTCACCGGGAACCTCTACGAACGGCGAAGGGACGGGCGGTGCCGGAAGATCCGGTATCTCGTCGCATTCCATCGTGAGAACGGCCCTTCCGTTAAGGAAGAATCTGATCTCTGGATCATATCGTTCGAGAATACTGAGATGTTCCTTCACCTTGGGTACGAGAACGTCACAGAATTCCGATGCCTGATATGACCAGTTTATCATCCCCTCAGAAAGGACCGCGGGACTCAAACGGTACGCCGTTCTACCTTCACCTATGTTCAGGCCAAGCCCCATCGATTCCAATGCGGCCCTTGACATTCCGGGCGGATGGCCGGTGAAGAACTCGTTGAGGAACAGATGTGTGTAATCACGGCCGGTCGTATATGCCTTGCATACCGTTCTCGAATCGAGAAAGGGCATATCGGCTACGTCCAGCGGTTTTTTTCCGCCGAATTCGGGAATAGGATGATCCTCAGCTCCGTCGAGAAGTACGAATAAGGTGTTCATTCCAAGGACCTCAGTGCGATTGCGGCTTGTCCGACGGAGATACCGCCATCGCCGTTGGGTACGCAATCATGTGTCATGAATTTAAGGCCTCTCCCCAAAGTCGCGTTCTCGACCATCTTACAGATGGGGCGATTGTAGGATACGCCACCCGAGAGACCTATCGTTTCGATTCCTTTGGATTCGGCGCAGTCACATGCGGAGTCCACCATCGAATCGATTACGTTTCTGACTATGGAGTACGCTATATCCTCTCTCTTTTCATTTTTCGGAAGGTCGGCGAAAAGGTGTGCGGTCAGTATCTCCCCATTATTCATCTCGGTTTCGAAGCCAGGTATCAATCTGCCTCTGGCCAACAAAGGTTCCATCTTCATCGCTGGTTCCCCGTCGTACGTACGCGTTCTGCATACACCCAGGGTAAATGCCAGAGTGTCGAGGAGACGGCCGAAGGACGAGGTCTTTATGCTCTTGTTCATCAGTTTTCTCATCACATTCGCCATTTCATCACTTACGATGTGGTTGTCCTCCCCGTTGATACAATCGACGGCGAATTTCAATCTTCTCAGGTCGTGAAGAGCCCTTTCCGAGCCAAGAAGCGGTATGTTCTGCAGGTGGGAGATCCTCTCGAAGCGATCAAGATCCGTTCTGAGCACTTCTCCACCCCATGCATTCCCGTCGGTACCATATCCCGTTCCGTCGATGGACAACACCACGGCCTCATCCACGTTATGTTCGGTCAGAAGAGATGCGGCATGTGCCCAATGATGCTGTATTTCGATAAGTTCCGCATCGTATTTTTCCGCAAGATGTTTTCCGTATCTCCTGTTGGAATACCCTGGGTGCAGGTCCATGGCGATCGCCTGCGGTCTGCAACCGAGCAGTTCCATCAGAGAATCGGTAGACGATTCGAGATATTCGATGACACCCACGGATTCACCGTTGCCGATGTGCTGTGTGGTATACAATCGACCGCCATATGATACGGTGGCGGTGAGATTCTCCTGCGCGCCTATGCCGATTGCCGCACCGGAGTATTTGGTTGGGATGAAGGAGGGAACATGTCCTCTGGACTTCCGTATGAAGAAGGTATTGTCCCTGTAGGTCCTCACAACGGAGTCGTCCGCACGATTGACGATATGTTGGTTGTGCAGGAGATACACGTCAGCGCCGAGTTCCAGTACATCCTTGTCGTTGAGGATCATCGGTTCACCCGGGATGTTGGCGGAGGTCATGATGAGAGCATCGTGGTCCAAACAGTCGAACAGGAGATACTGCATCCCCGTGTAAGGAAGGAAGACACCGATGTTGTCCAACCGAGGGGATATGGTTTCTGTCAGATCGCTGTAGATTTTTTCCATCAGGACAATCGGCCGATGTTCGGAAGTGAGATGTTCGATCTCCTTCCTTGAGGGTCTTGCGTATTGTTTCACGCAATCGATGTCGCGTACCATTATGGCAAAGGGTTTTTGCTCCCTTCCGTACCATTTTCTAAGTTTCGAAGCGTTTTCAAGGGTGGTGCAGATATGCATCCCACCCCAACTTTTCGCAATCCCTATCGCACCCGAGTCGATCATCTTCGCGAATGTAGGAATGGGGTCTCCGTCAATACGTTTCCCATCGTTGTCAATGACATAGTATCGCGGACCGCACTCGGGACAGCATATGGTCTGATGATGGAATCTTCTATCGGTCGGGTCATTGTATTCCGAACTGCACTTCTCGCACATCGGGAACTCTTTCATCGCTGTGTTGTTCCTGTCATAGGGCAGTCCGGAGATGAGTGTGAATCTTGCGCCGCAATCCGTACATGTGGTGAACGCATACCCCTTCCGCCTCCCTCCGGATCTGATCTCTTTCAGACAGGAATCGCATATAGCCGTGTCAGTCGGGATGCCGACGCTCCCGTTCCCATATGACGACGGCACTATTGAGAATCCGTTTACCGAGGGATCGGGACCGTAATCCTCGGTTTCAATGGAATCGATCTTCGCGAGGGGGGGAAGCTGTTCTTTGAGGATCCGGAGCAATTCGTTTCCGTCGTCCACGTCGATAACGACATCGGGTCCGTCATTCCACACCTTTCCGTTGAGACCTAGCGATGACGCGATACGGTACACGGTCGGTCTGAATCCAACGCCTTGCACCGTACCCTTGATGACGATCCGCATGGCCGTTTCACCGTCCTGCACGTTCTTTATATTGTCGGTTTCAGATGCGGTTCGTAAGGTATGTAAATGGATGATGTACGCGAAGGGCTGCTCTACAATGAGATGCATGAATGGATGATGGTCGACGGAGAGAACGTTACATTCGGTATGACGGACCATGCGCAGCAAGAGCTCGGGGATGTCGTATATGTCGATCTCCCGGACATAGGTGACGAGATAACCATGAATGACGAGATAGGAGCGCTGGAGAGTGTCAAAACGATCGAACCGATATATGCGCCGGTCACGGGTACGGTGATCAGCGTCAACGGTCTGTTGGCCGATGCACCGCAAAACATCAATATATCTCCGTACGACGACGGTTGGATGATGGTCATCAAGATGGCGGATCCGTCAGAAAAGGATATCCTGATGGATGTCGGAGAATATAGGGAATTCATGAAGAAATAGATCTTCCGGTTCTTCCGGAAATTCTATTTTTTCTCCATCGCGCCACTTCCGACGGCGGCATCGATGCAGTTGCACGCAGGCAGTTCCTCTATCAGAGGCAATCCTTTCTCAAGCATCAGAGTGATCTTCGAAAGGCATTCGCTCATGGTCTTCAGGACCATACTGATGTCGACGGTCTCCTCCTTCCAGGCATCATAATCTGTGATGGTGGCGAGACTGCAGTAGCACATTCCGGCTTCTCTGGCCAATTGACATTCGGGAACGACGGTCATACCTATTATGTCCGCAAATCCCTGGAACATGTGGCTTTCCGCACGTGTGGAGAATCTCGGTCCTTCGATACAGACGTACGTCCCTCCTCTGTGGTATCTGATGCCCATCTCCTTCGCCACCCTGTCGAAGACATCGTTCATCTGAGGGCAGAACGGGTCAGGTATGCCGATATGGACGGTTCTGTCGTCGAAGAAGGTGTACGTCCTTCCCTTTGTGAAATCGACGAACTGATCCACTATGACCAGGTCGCCGGGTTCGTAATCTTCTCTGAGGGAACCTACAGCGCAAGGGGAGATGATCATCTTCACACCCAGATCCCTCATCGCGGCGATATTGGCTCTGTAGGGAACGCTGTGAGGGGGGTGCTGATGGTCCTTCCCGTGCCTGGGCAGGAATGCGACCTCCACGCCGTTTATCCTTCCTATCGATATCTCGTCCGAAGGTTTTCCGAACTCGGTGTCCGGAAACACAGTCCTGATAAGTTCGAATTCATCGGGGTTGTATATCCCCGATCCTCCGATTATTCCGATCTTCACCATATCAACCGGATGGAAGAAGGGGTATAAAATGATATGAAAGGGTCAAAGGTCCCTTACGATATCGTACGGCGTGATACGTATCGCCCTGTCCGCCTCGGCTTTTGTCAGGCCTGCTCCCAGTGCCACCGTATACGCGGTCTCTTCCGACATCAGGTTATCAGGCGCATGCGCATCCGAATCGACGACCATTCTGGCACTGACTGTACGCGCGATATTCGCGACATGGCCGTTCGTTATATTGTGTCCCATCCTGCCTGTGATCTCAAGGACGACATTGTTGTCGACGGCCGTCTGTGCCTCCTCCTCGGTGATAAAACCCGGATGTGCCAGAATATCTACTTCCGGATTCCTCACGGCTTTCATGTTGGTGCCTTTCATAACAGGTTCGGTCACGGTTTCGCCGTGAACGACTATTATCTCCGCGCCGAGTCTTCTAGCGGTCTCTATGACGGCATCCATCTTAGCAGGGGGTACGTGTGTTACCTCCACCCCCGGAATCACCCTTATGTAGTCCTCGCACAGGTCCGTTGCCTTGATCAGGTTCTTCACTACGAATTCGACATTGGTCATATCGACGTGGTCTGTGATGGCGATCGCATCATGTCCGCAGATCATGGCCCTTCTCACGAGTTCCGATGGGATCAGTTCTCCGTCGCTGAATATGCTGTGTGTGTGAAGGTCTATCCTCATTGTCTTCTCTCCGCCAATTTTTCGAACACTTTCTCCATGGACAGTCCCGTCTTCTCCACCGCGACCATGGAGTGGTATATCAGATCTGCGAGCTCCCATGCGGTCTCGTCATCGTCTTTATCTTTGATCGCAAGTGCGAATTCGCCTGCTTCCTCGATGATCTTTTTGCACATCCTCGTTTCATCGTTGAACAATTTGCATGTGTAGCTTCCTTCCTCGGGATGTTCCAATCTGTCGTGGATGACGCGTTTCAGATCGGGGATTATCGCAGATGTCCCTGAGACATCCCCGTAGATGGTCTCATAGAAGCAGGAGGGGTTTCCTGTATGACAGGCCGCCCCCGTCTGTTGGACCCTTACCAGAAGTGTGTCTCCGTCACAGTCCGCCTGTATGGATATGATCTTCTGAACATGTCCTGATTCTTCGCCTTTCTTCCAGAGTTTCTGTCTGCTTCTTGACCAGAAGTGTGTATATCCTGTGGTCTTCATCAGTTCTACGGCCTCTTCGTTCGCCCAGGCGACCATCAGCACTTCGCTCGTTATGCCGTCCTGGACCACGACGGGGATCAGTTTATTCACATCGTATCTGAGTTCGGTCATCTGACGGTTACCCCCTTGTCCTTCAGGTATCGTTTTACCTCTCCGACAGTACACTCGTTGTAATGGAATATCGATGCGGCCAGTGCGGCCGCGGCATCGGTTTGTGTGAAAACATCGTAAATGTGTTCGATGCTTCCGCAACCGCCAGAGGCGATCACCGGTATGTTCACCTCATCGGATATCGCGGCGGTGAGCGGAAGGTCGTACCCGTTTTTCACACCGTCTGCATCCATGGAGGTGAGTAATATCTCTCCGGCGCCAAGGTCCTCCACATGTTTCGCCCATTCCACGGCATCGATGTCGGTAGGCCTTGTCCCGCCATGCGTGTACACTCTCCAGCTCCTCCCGTCCTTCTTTGCATCGATCGCGACGACCACACATTGTCTTCCGAAGCTCTCCGCACATTCCGTAATCATATCGGGATGGAATACGGCAGCCGAGTTGACCGATACTTTATCAGCTCCTGCATTCAGGGCATTTCTCATATCCTGAGGCGACCTTATACCGCCGCCGACCGTCAGGGGCACAAACAGTTTTCTCGCTGTTTCCGATACGATATCCAGCATGGTATCCCTGGTCTCCAATGAAGCTGTGATATCCAGGAACGTCACTTCGTCCGCGCCCTGCTCCTCATATTCGCTGGCAAGGTCCGGAGGGTACCCGACATCCGTTAGATTCTTGAATCTCACCCCTTTGACGACCTTACCGTTCTTTACATCCAGACAGGGGATGATCCTCTTGGTCAGCATTCTTCTACCCCTTTAACTCGACCCTGTCTTTTGTACTGAGTTCGCTGGCACGTCTTCTAACGGCATCCTTGAGGCAAAGACCCAGCGATTTGAAGCTTGCTTCTATCACGTGATGGTCATCGTATCCTCTTATGACCACGATGTGCAGTGTGATTCCTGCGGACATGGCAAAGCTTCTCATGAAATGACTGTACAGTGGATCGGGACAATCGATTTCGGCATAAGGCCTGTCAACGATATCCAGTGATGTCATAACCATGGCGTCATCCATGACCACGGTCCTTGTTGCCATTCTCTCGACCGGCCCGTCCCCCAGGGCTTTAGAGAGCGTTTTTCCCAACGTGATGGCAGTATCTTCAATCACGTGATGGTCGTTGTCTCCGGTCACCGAAAGTTCGATATCGATGTCGGAGTATCTCGCCAACGTCTCGATCATGTGTTTCAGGAATTGGATATCACATGAAACATTGAATTTTCCGGTACCGTCAATATTCATTTCGGTGAATACGGAGGTCTCGCGGGTCTTACGTTCGATATTTGCGGTCCTCTTTGCCATGATGTCCACGCGGCATTATGGATGTCGTCAATATAAGTATTGTTTCGCGTGTATGCGCACTCGCGGGCAGGAAGGGGACGAATCCGCAAATCACGGCGTAGAATATGCGGCGCGTGATCGTGCTTGGGACGGCGAGTCACAGGATCGATCTGAGGCGTGACCGACGATTCCGACTCCCATATACGGCTGTTCGATATGTGTCGGACGGTTACGGTGCAAGGTTGTCGCGGGGACACTCTACGCATTTCGTCAGCGAAATTTTAGAACCCTGATTGGCATAGATCTCATCCAGCATTCCGATCTGTTTTATGAATTTGCATAGAAGGCACAGTTCTGTTGTGAGATCGCTGCCACCCATCATGCTCTCCGCGGAGACAGATATCTGCTTGTAGAAATCGTCACGGAATCTGCTGTGATCGATGAAGGGATTGCCGCCCCTCAGTCCTTTGATGTACTGGGATATGGCGGCGCTCGTCACACCGAAAAGCGTAGCGACCTTGGCTTGGGTAAGTCCGTGAACCTTGACAAGTTCTTTGGCGAGCTCTCCACGTGCCGTCGGGAGCAATTCAAAAACAACCAGTTCACAGGGCAGCTTCATCGGTTCACCTCGGTTAGGATGGGTTAATCATATTTGGTATTAATAATCCTTCTATTTTCAGGAAATCGCCGTCCACGGCGTTCTCCATTCCCAAGGTCTCATCAATCCAGTATATATCGCGATGCCCACCACGGCCGCCTCGGCTTTCGCTCTGTCGAGGATGATGGCATCCTCTTCCGACGTCACTCCACCGGATGCGATGACCCTGTGAGGACATTTTCTTATGAACTCCTCTGTCTGTTCGGCATCTATGCCCTTGCCCTGGCCTTCCACATCGACGTTCGTGTTCAGTATGCCGGCAAGTGGCAGGTCTCTGATGATGTCGAACATGGAATCGATGGTTACCGGTGCGGACTCCTGCCATCCCCTCATGGTTATGTTACCATTTTTCGTATCAAGTGCCAGTAAAAGCTTTTGAGGGTATTTGAAGGCCATCTCCGCGAGCCACTCCGGTTCTTTTATGGCCTTTGTTCCGACTATCACCCTGTCTGCCCCAGCATCGATAAGCTCTTCGATCGTGGATTCGCTCCTGATGCCGCCGCCGACCTCCACAGGGACGTCGGATGCTCTGATGATATCTTTTATCGTACGGATGTTGTTCTCTTTTCCGAACGCTCCGTCGAGATCCACGAGATGCAGATACTTTGCGCCCTTCTCTATCCACGTTCGTGCCACGTCGGGAGGATCGGGCATGATTATCCTTTCGCTTCCCGGTACACCACCTACGAGTTGCACGACCCTATGGTCGAGTATGTCTACGGCGGGGATTATCATCATTGGCAATCCTCCGCGAATTTAACGAAATTCATCAGAAATCTCATTCCTGAGACGCTGCTTTTCTCAGGGTGGAACTGCGACCCTACGAAATTCTTTTTCCTGAAAAAGGTCGGAATGCGGATGTTCTCGTATTCGGTCATGCCTTTGATCACAGAAGCATCATCGGGAGAGCCGCAGTAAGAATGTGCGAAATAGAAGTACCTGTTATCGATCCCGTCGAACAGTGGGTCCTCCGTCTCAACCGAGTTCCAGCCCATGTGCGGTATCTGCTTCGCTTTCAGGTGTACGACCCTTCCTTTGAGAAAACCCAGACCAGGTGCCGCTCCCTCGTCGCTTCCGTCGAAGAGGATCTGTGTTCCGATGCAGATGCCCAGACACGGGACACCCGTTTCGAGGTACTCCCTTATCTCCTCCCTGCAGGGGCCTAGCCTCTCCATCGTCTTGTCGAATGCTCCGACACCTGGAAATGCGATGCAATCCGCTTTCAGGATATCCCTCATGTCGGTGATGACCGTGACATTCGCCCCACAGTTTTCCAAGGATTTCTTGAGCGAATGCAGATTCCCAACACCGTAATCCGCCAAAGATACGTTCAACGACATTCGCCGAGCACCTCTGCGATGTTTTTCAGAAGCAGATCGTTCAATTCCTTTGTGCCGACGGTCGTCCTTATGCAGTTCTCTGTTCTTCTCTTCGAACCGAAGTCACGTATGAGGATGCCCCTCCTCATCAGACCCTCCGTTATCTTCTTGTGATCTATCGGACACCTCGCCAGGATAAAATTCGAATCGGAAGGGAAGGGTTCAAAGCCCAGTTTCCTGAGACCGTTCGCAAGTATGGGCCTCTGTTCCCTCACGGTTCTTACGCTTCTTTTCACAAATTCCTGGTCCCTGACCGCTGCGATCGCAGCGCCCTCGCTAACTTTATTCAGGGAGTACGGGATCTTGACACAGTTCATCATCTCCGTCAGATCCAGATTAGAAGCGGAATAGCCTACCCTGAGGCCGGCTAATGCATACGCCTTCGAGAATGTTCTCGTCACAATCAGATTATCGAATTCGTTCACTCTTGCGATCATCGAGTCGTCCGCATATTCACCGTAGGCCTCGTCCACGATCAGTATCCCTTCATATCTTGAAAGCATCTCTTCGAGGTCTTCTTTTCTGAAACAGTTCCCGGTGGGATTGTTAGGTGAGGGGATGATCATCATCTTCGATTTTTCCTTCAACATCGCATCCACGTCGAGTTGAAAATCCTCGGTGAGGTCGATCTCGTTGGTTTTACCGCCGTTCATCTTGACGAAGTAGTCGTAAAGGGTGTACGACGGGGTCGGGACCGTAGTGACATCGCCCCATTCTGTGAATGTCTTGAATGAAATGTCGATGATCTCATCGGATCCAGAGCCGGCGACGAAATTCTCCCGTTCAAGACCATAGAGGTCTGCCAACGCGTCCCTGAGTCCGTCGGCGTATGTGTTCGGGTATCCGTTTATGTCGTCGATGCCTTTTTTCAGAAATTCCATCGCAGCCGGGTTGCTGCCGAAGGAGTTCGTGTTAGTGTCCATGCGGATCGCATCGCCTACACTGGGATTGTAATACCTGGTGAATCCTCTGGTCGTGCTTCTCATTATGTTCCTTGACATTTTCAAGGCACCAGCCTGTCGATGGGAAGTATCAGTATACCCTTTGCACCGAGTTTTTTGAGTTTGTTCACTGATTCGTAAACATCCTTTTTGTCGACGACCACATGGATGGCCATCATGTCATCTCTGCCTGAGATGTTCATCACTGTCGGTCCCTCGAGGCCAGGGAACATCTTCGTGATCTGGTCCAATTCCCTCGACGGAACATCGGCCATTAGGTATTTTTTCGTCTCCGCTGTGATCACACTGCCTATGGAATCTACGAAATCGATTATTTCGTCCTTCGATCTTCTCAGGGAATCTTTGTTGGCTGCGATTATCGCCTGAGAATTCACGAGCGTCTCGATCTCGACGAGTCTGTTCATCTTCAGGGTTGTACCGCTTGAGACAAGATCTACGATGATGTCCGAAACACCCATGTACGGCATTATCTCGGCTGCACCGGTCACTGTAACGACCCTGACATTCTTTCCTTTTGATTCGAAGAACCTCTTCGTTATTCCCGGAAAGGAAGTGGCTACGCGCGTTCCGTTCTCGATATCGTCGATTTTACCGATACCCGAATCCTCTGGTACGGCAACCGAGAGTCGACAGTGTCCGAAATCCAGATTCAGGAGGTTTTCCATCTCATATCCGGAGTCCGCGACCTGATCCAGTCCCGTTATACCCAAATCAACCGAGCCAGAGTTGACGAATTCAGGTATATCCTGGGCGCGGACAAATACGATCTCTATATCCTGGTTCACAGCCTTCACATACAGCTTTCTTCCCCAGTCTTCTCCGAGGTCAAGACCGGATTTGAGCAGGAGTTCGACGGTCCTCTCATAGAGTCTGCCTTTATTCGGAACGGCCATTTTTACAGTCATACATCCGCCTCTGCGTTGGACATGATGGGTATGATTAAAACCTTTATCCTTAAACCGTTTGCTTTTCTGTACACTCGGCCTAAAGCGAAGGTCCTAACGGTCGGAAGGTGTGGAGGAGACGTTCCAGATTGTTCAACCGTTGGAGATATGGGGGTCCTGTTTGAAGTCAAAGAGCACGTATGCGATCCGGAGTCCGTCTGAACGGTTCAATGTTCCGGCTTTTACCGTCGTAAAGGGCATCTGGTGGTCGCATCCACCGCACCGTATTCATTGTCTTAGACAACTGGCCGGGATATCTAACCGACGTGATCTCAGGCCAACAGCAACCATGCCGTTCTCCGGGTCGTCAGCGATGTTATGGTCCAGAGGTCCTCTGTATGGTGCCACTGCAGGATAACCGGACACTCCCCGCACTCCACCGACATCCTCAGGTTCCGTTCCGAAGGACCTGGACCATGGTTCCGCGTTCACTTGCGGAGCGTACTGTTGTAAAATGCGTGCACTGCAAGATACATCATATAGACATCGGCCTTCGAGACGACCTCGAACGGCGAATGCATCGACAGTACCGGAACCCCGACGTCCACGGTGTCGATGTTGTGTGCGGACAGATACATCGCAATCGTTCCGCCTCCGCCGATATCCACTTTACCGAGTTCACCGACCTGCCATGTCACATTCGCATCGTCAAGGATATCGCCCACGAGTCTCATCGTTTCTGCCGAAGCGTCGTTGGTTGAATATTTTCCGCCTCCGCCGGTGTACTTTGATACCACTGCTCCGTGGTTCAGATATGAGGCGTTGTTCTTTTCGAACACGTCGCTGAACGCAGGGTCGAATGCAGCGTTGACATCGCATGACAGGCAAACGGATTTTTCCAGCACATGACGTATCTCAAGGCCGTACGCAGAAACGAAGTCCTCGAGGAAATCTCTCAGGAAACAAGAACCCATGCCGGTGTTCCCATCCGATCCGGTCTCTTCCTTGTCCGCAAACACGGTGACGGTGGTGTATGCAGGGTTCTTCGAATCCAGTTCTGCGATCAGGCTCGCATAGGCGCATACGCTGTCATCTTGGCCGTAGCCTCCGACCATGGCCCTGTCCATACCGAGATCTTTCGGTGTGACGGCTGGCACTGCACACAACTCTGCTGAAAGGAAATCTTTTTCGACGATGCCGTATTTTTCGAACAAGATATTCGCTACATTGAGTTTGACCTTCTGTGTGACTTCTTTGTCGGAGTAGGGCCAGCATCCTATCAGTATGTTGAGCTGTTCTCCCAAGAGTACTTCCGTCGCGGGTTTCTTCATCTGTTCCTTCGCCAGATGCGGTAAAAGATCGGTGACGCAGAAAGACGGATCATCATCATCCTCTCCTATGTTCACCATCACCTTGGATCCGTCCCTGAGACTCACTACTCCGTGTAACGACAGGGGGACGGTCGACCACTGGTACTTCTTGATGCCGCCATAATAGTGCGTCTTGAAGTACGCCATATCCGCATCCTCGAACAAGGGATTTGGTTTGAAATCCAATCTGGGACTGTCTATGTGGCTAGCACCCATGCGGAATCCTTCGGATATGTCTTTGCTGCCGATGGTCATCATCACGAGGTTTTTCCCGCGATTGTTGAAAAATATCTTGCTTCCCGCAGGATATTCAGTACCGCGGACATATTCCGTGTAACCTTTGCTCTTCAATAACGGGATGGTGTACTCAACGACCTCGCGTTCGGTCTTGTTCGTTAGGAATTTCTTGTATCCTTCGCAGAATTCGATCGATCTGCCGAGTATGCTTGAGTCTTCTTCACCGATGTTCTTTTGCTTGGAGAGAAGCTTCGATTCCAGTTCTTGTCCTTTTGTCTTGCCCATAGAAAAACCCGGCGATTATTCGGCAGGAACGTACTTTATCCTTTCTATCGTACACCGGTTGGACGCGCTTCTCCAATATCATTTAAATCTACAGCGCAGATTATGAGCACATGGGAGATGAAAGCAGTTCCAAAAGGACCTTCGGCATGAAGTTCAACGTATTGGCGTTGGTCATAGTTCTTGTCATGGGTGCGACGATAATCTACGAAAGCGATGACAACGATTCAGATGTCCAGCCTCAGGCGGTATACACGTACTCTGCCAGCGGATACGTTACAGACGGCGAGGGAGTCGTGATGGAGGACATGGTGGTCTCAGGCGATATGGTGTTCACGGTGCTGTACCGGAGCGGTGACACACTATGCTGTTCGTTCGAGTCCAGCGTCATAGCCACAGACGGCATCACGGAGATGGATTACAGTGCGCCGTATATGGTGTATCTCGATGCGGAAACGTTTGCGCCTGACGTATCATCATCGGGAACAGAGACGCTGTCTACGGTCTACGGTGACGTGGAATGCGAGAGGTACGTCGAAGATATGATGTCGTATATGGGCGAGAAACTGACGTTGTATTCGAATTCCGATGACAAAACGATATACCGTTTCGATATAGTCTCGGAAGGGTTGGTCTCCTCCTATCCGGCGGAGGAGGGTTTCATGTACATCGAGTTGCAGATCACGGACCGCGATCTCGAACTCGGGATATTCGGAACCAGCAGTACGGTCGGCAGGACATCCGAGATAGAGGCTGTCGGATGGATACAAACGTATGACGATACGGGCAGTATCGCAACCGATCTGCCTGGTAAGATTGTGATAACCAAGGTAGCCGATTCGACCGAGGTGATTTCGGGTATGGCTGTGGAATACTACACGATCAATTTCACCGTATCGAACGGAGACAGAGTCGTGTTCATCGACGGCATCTACGGGGTAAGGTCGGACGGTACGGTGCTGGGAGCAGATAAGTTACTCACCGAGGACGGAAGTGTCCTGTGGGTGCTGCATAACGAATCAAGCATAATGGTCGATGACAAGTTCACGAACAGCGTCTGCATGTACGCGGTCATGCTGGATGCACGCAACGATGCCGTGGGTGGGTTGATGATCGAAGCGTCGCAGACATACACGATCGTCGACGGGGAGCTCGTCTATTCAGAGCCTGAGTTGATACTGATCGGATCGCATAACGTTATGGATCCACTGTACGTTTGATGCACCAGACCAAACTTTTTCCAGTTTCATTTTTCATGTACCTCAAGGCGTACTGTGAAGTGTCGTCGGAGTGATTGGTTCCGTAGAAGATCCGAACGGACATTATGGGGTATCTCTAACGGAACGATGTCTGAAACGTCATACGGACCGTTTTGGACAAATGCACGGCAGACTCTGATGAAGGCCGCTGCATCATCATCACGGATGTCCCTTCAGAAACTGGAATCTTCGAACGGTATGCGGAAAAGCATCCGGGAGGCGAGAGAAAAGTACGGTCGGAAGCGGGTGTTCAGAATATAGAGCATGCCCGTCCGACTGTCTAACAGGCTACCTGATCCGTTCATCATGAAGGATTCCGGATCCCATGCGGATCCTCTATATCTTCTGGCGCAGACGTCGAAGAGCAGGCGTGATGGCAACTGTCTTCGATTCACTCATCCCATTCCGAGAACAGTTTCGCAATCCCCTTCTTGGCGACAGACCAGCATGGAACGCCGCCGATGAGCACGGCCACCTGTATCGATTCGAGGATCTCCTTTTTCGTTGCACCGTAATTCTTCGCAACCCTTGCCTGCGCGTATATGCAGTCCTCGCACATCCTCACGGCAACGCAGGAGAGGGCCATCAGTCTCTTCGTCTTTTTATCCAGGGCATCGTCCGTGACCATGACCTCATCCATTTCATGCAGAAGGTCTATGAAATCCGGATTCAGTTCCTTGATCGCCTTCAGAGTATCCGGTGCGAAACCTCCCATGTTTGAGCACATCTCGCCGAACTTCTTGTTGTTGTTGCATGACATGAATGAGCATCACGTCGCAGGCTTTTAAACCTTGACAATTTGCAACGTGACCGCATCACTGTCTAGCGGCATTGCAACGGATGACCTGATCGGTCAAGGAAGATTCTTTGACGATATCCGCAGTCTCTATTCCGATGACCCTTCTCAGATTGGCAGGTTCTGTACCTATCTGATATCCTATCTTTCCAGCACTGAAGAATATAATCTTCTGCGATTCGGCAGACGAATCGATCACGGTCCTGAACGGTCGTTTCATGCACAGTGGGGAACACCCTCCGTGAATATAGCCCGTCAGCTGCAGGAGGTCCCGGGATCTTATCATATCAACGGATTTCTCATTCACGCTGGCGGCGGCCTTTTTCAGGTCAAGTTCTCGATCCACCGGAAGCATGAACACATAGTATCTTTTGGATCTGCCCATGGTCACAAGGGTCTTGAAGACCTGGGCCGGATCCTCGTTCAATGCGATGGCGACCTCCATGCCGTTAACGGCATCGGTTCGGATGTACGAACGGA
>Ga0172378_10001277_pt1 | contig 23137 bp, 14 predicted proteins | sample GrowelOW332metaG_FD_119755 | JGI IMG/M metagenome (GOLD analysis project Ga0172378, IMG submission 119755) | Groundwater microbial communities from an aquifer near a municipal landfill in Southern Ontario, Canada - Pumphouse #3_1 metaG | ecosystem: Environmental > Aquatic > Deep subsurface >... | reverse complement strand
TGAATGCTTTAAATAAGGCTAATAACTATTTGGTGTAATATATTATCCCGATTTTCGACTCCAGTGTTTCGTACAACGTTCGCCTGTGAATTGATTTTGGCTCGTGCTTTAATGTTCAATGGGCTACATTTATTATCCTCGATTGGCTCTGCTATCTGGCAGAGTCATGCAAGGTATTGATCTTGTTGCTCTTTTGTCAATAATGAAAATTATTGAAAGTTTTTTGGAGATAATGGAGTCGTTTCTGTATTTCAACTAGGTCATTGTTTGTTTTAGATAGAGAACCTAAATCTAATGTTCATCTAACTATCTGCTTATTTTTCATGATTTCATTTCAAAGATATTTTAGCAAATAAATTTATCCTTTTTCTTGCTCGTGGCAGAAAAACCCTGCTTTTGTGGATATGATAATGTAATAGATCCTTTTATTTGCAACCAATAGAATGGATTCCAATATATTAATAACTTAATTAATGATGCCTAGGTGAGTAAAAATATTGGGCTCATTTTCCAAGTGAGGACGAACGTTTTTATATGTAGTAAATCGCTTGAAAATTAATTTGTGAGTGTCTGAAAACGGCCATTTATATGTAATAAGTTGTATATTAGCTAGTTAAGTATGTAAGCGAAGCTCAAATTTGTGAACTTTTTTATTGTTATATTTTTCTCAAAAATACCTAACTTTGCAAACAGAATTTTATTCTTTATAGGTTGAGTATAAAAAACCATTCTTTATTGATTTTATTTAACTAACTCCTGATATGCTAAGTAGCCATGATTGAATCTGAAAATAATTTTTCTAAAAAAGACGTTGATGCGGATCTTTTCTATGCATTTGATCGCATTAATCATCAGAGTTTTTATGTGATAAATTGCATTAAGAAAGAGTTCTTGCAGATTTCTGAAAACAACACTTTTTTTTGTGAACAACCTTCTCAAAAAATAAAGGAAATGAATTATCAATTTTATCAACAATGCATTCCAGATAGAGAACAGCCGTTGCTTGGAAGAATATTTAAAGCAGTAGAGACTTTTTTAGAATGTTGCCTGCCTGAAGATAAAAAAAGATGCGTATTTAAGTTTAATCTGCATCTTAAGAATGGAAAAGAAGAAATGCTAGTCTGTCATACTGCAACTCCTATAAAGCTATCGGAATGTGGAGATGTTGAATTTATGTTATGTATGATTTCATTGCCGCTTAATAAAGAGGTGGGGTATTTAGAGGCATACGATGGCAAGAAGCCTTGGAATTACAATTTTAAAACTAAAAAATGGGAATCTGCTGGTTCTGTAGAATTGACTTCCTTGGGTCGTAAAATTTTATATTATGCGGCAATAGGATACAATGAAAAGGAGATTGCAGACAAAGTAAATTTAAGTGTATCTTCCATTAAGGCACACAAAAAAATATTATTTGAACGCCTTGATGTCAAAAATACGCAAACTGCTATTTTAATTGCAATGCAAGAGAAAATATTATGATCTAAAACTTGTTTTTTAGTTTGTAATTGTAATAGTTTGTAAATTTAAAAAAGTAGCATAATTCCATTAAAATAAGTAAGTCTGCAAAAACGATTTAAAAAAAGGTGAAAAATGGAGGAGAATGATCGTTCTTATTGGATTCGTTTACTGAATCGTATTGCTACTCCAATACTTTGCAATATGAGTAAAGGAGATTTAATAAAAAATATGCCTTTAGAATTGAGTCCTATTTGGGATGGAAGAAATCCTAAGGTTGCCTATATGGAGGCTTTTGCTCGTCTAATGGCAGGAATTGCTCCCTATCTTTCTCTTCCTGATGAAGATACAGCAGAAGGTATGCAGCGCAAACAACTACGTGAGTGGGCTTTACAAAGTTATGTGAATGCAGTCGATCCACAAAGTCCAGATTATTTACTTTGGGATGAGCATGGACAAGTATTGGTTGATGCTGCATATTTAGCCGAAGGCTTTTTGCGAGCATCTCAGCAGTTATGGGAGCCACTTGATTCTATGGTAAAAGAGCGTTATATTCAGCATTTTATAGCACTGCGTAAATTTGCACCTGTATACAGTAATTGGATTTTATTTCCCGCTGTAATAGAAACTTTCCTTTTACAAATAGGGGCAACTGCTGATCAGTTCAGAATTGATATGGCGTTACATAAAATAGAGGAGTGGTATGTGGGCGATGGATGGTATTCTGATGGGCCTAATTTTGCATTCGACTATTATAATAGTTATGCGATACAGTCTATGTATTTAGAAATTTTAAGTTTTCCCCCATTTATGAGTAAAGAATACTATTATGCACTTAAGAGAATACAGCGATTTGCAGAACACCTTGAACGTTTTATTTCACCCGAAGGCTCTTTCCCTGTTTTTGGACGTTCCATTACTTATCGTATGGGCGTTTTTCAGCCGCTTGCGTTATTGGCATGGAAGGGCATTCTTCCTGAAACTCTTTCTGAAGGGCAGGTTCGTAGTGCTTTGACTTGTGTTATGAAGCGGCTATATAGTGCTCCGAAAATATTTGATGACCAAGATTTCTTAAGATTGGGATTTGCCGGATATCAACCAGATGTAGCTGATTTCTATACCAATACTGGAAGTCTTTATATGACTTCTTTAGTTTTTCTTCCTCTTGGACTTTCTTCTAATCACTCTTTCTGGAAATCAGCCACACAATCATGGACGTCACTTAAAGCTTGGTCTGGTGAAACTTTCTTACGCGATGAATCTGTTATTTTAAAATGAATGCCAGCGTAGTGTTTTTAATAATTTATTGTGTATTGATAACCTTTTTATAGATTTGTCCAAATAAGTAAATCTACTTTTCAAATAGAATTTTGTTCTGTATTAAAATGGAAACTCCACTTAGCAAAAGAATTAAGTTCGAAATTTACTGCATTATTGTATCCGGTTAGCTAAATTATGTACCAAAGTACATAATTCACAATAACATTACATTTATGTACCAAAGTACATAATGAAAGTAATAATCTTTTTTTATCTTTGCGATAAGATACCAATAAATACATGCTTATAAGTTATATAATTCAATAAATATAGTGACAGTAGCGGTTTATAAAATAATAAATATGCATATTCCCAATAAAGATAATTGTCCGCAGATCTCTGTTTGCATGCCTGTTTACAATAGATCTACTTATCTTCGTGAATGTATTGATAGCATTCTTGCTCAAACATTTGTAGATTTTGAATTGCTCATCGTGGATGATGGCTCTACTGACAGTTGTCGCGATATTATAAGATCTTATTCAGATTCTCGTATTCGCCTCATTGAAAATGAACATAACTTTATAGCTTCTCTTAATATGCTTTTGGATGAAGCTAAAGGCAAGTATATTGCTCGTATGGATTCTGACGATATTATGATAAAAGATCGTTTAGAGAGCCAGTATGAGTATATGGAGGCTCATCCTGAAATTGATGTTTTGGGAGGTGGCATTGAAGTTCTAGGTTTACATGATTATCCGATTTATTATCCTGTTGAAAATGTTACATTGCAGGATATGATTGATGGTTGTTGCATAGTACATCCTACAGCGATGATTAAACGTAATGCTTTGTCTCGGTACCATTTTAGGTATAAGCCAGAATTTATATATGCCGAAGATTATGGGCTTTGGTGTGAAATGTTGCGCTATGGTATGAATTTGAAAAACTTGAGAAAGCCTTTAATTAAATATAGAGTGTCCGAAAATCAGGTGACTGTAACTAAATCAGATATTCAATTGAAGACTGCTGATAGAATATGCGTTGAATCTATAAAATGGTTGTTGGAAAAAGAGAAAAAAGTTTTTGAGACTCAAGCTTTTATTAAAGAAACCGATAATAAGCTTACCCTTGTTATTCCTTTTTTAAATGAAAGAGAAGAAGTTGTTAATACGGTACGCAGTGCCCGAGAAACTGCTGGTTATACTTTTGATATTATTGTAATAAATGATTGTTCTGATAATGATTATAACTATGAGATTGAGCTGAGCCGATACGATGTAAATTATGTATATAATTCTTATAGAATAGGTGCAGCGGCTTCAAAAGAAAAGGGAGTGTCTTTGATAAAAACCCCTTATTTCTTATTACTTGATGCACATATGCGCTTTTACAATCTTAATTGGGTTGATGTTATCATCAATTACTTACGGAATGATGATCATCAATTATTGTGTTGCCAAACTAAAATTTTAGAAAAGAAAGATGGAGTTGTTTTTGAATCCCAATCAGCAGAAACTTATGGAGCTTTCTTATCTTTCAGGCATGATGAATATATTCCTGGCATCCATTGGAATATGTCCCGTTCAGATATTCTTGAATCAGGGCAAATCGCTTGTATATTAGGGGCTGGATATGCAGCTAGTAAACGATATTGGGATTATATTAAGGGGTTACAAGGCTTACTGCATTATGGATGCGAAGAAGCTTATCTTAGTATTAAGTCATGGCTATTTGGAGGAGGATGTCGATTGCTTCCAGAAGTTGAGATTGGGCATATATATAAAGATAAGTTTGTATATAAAGTTTATACTTCTTTAATGAGGTATAATAATTTGTTCATAGCAGAAACATTATTTCCTACTTCTTTGCGATGCCTGACAAAAGCTGTAGCATATAAGCAGGATGAAGCTCTTTATTTTAAAATATATAAATGGATGGAAGGTAATTCAGAAAAGATAAATGAGTTAAGAAGATATTATGTTAGTATTTCTCAAAGAAAATTTGAATTTATTTTAAAAATAAACAATTCGCTTTCTCCTCAAGTGTTAGAGGAGCTTAAAAAAGAGTTAAATAGATTACCTGATTTTTTTCATTTTATTGAGAAGGAGACTGTCCATCAAGATTTTGGTTTGATAAGTGGTATGATGGGACAGATTATAGCTTATTGTCTATATGCGGAACGGTTCCCTAATGAGCAATGGGACAATGCAGCTTCTTTTTTATTCGAAGAAATTTGTGCCGCCCTTAATAAAGAGCTTCCTGTTACCTTTGGGAGAGGAATTTGTGGAATAGGTTGGGCTATTATTTACTTACAAAACCATCATTTATTAGCGGATGATATGAAAGAAGAATTGCAATTAATTGATGAGCTACTAATGGAGCGTTCTCCTTTAAAAATCAAAGATTTATCTTTTACTTCTGGTATAGGAGGAATATTATGTTATGTAACAACACGTTTGAGGTGTATTGAAAAGGATGTGGGATCATCTTTTTTTGATGAAACTTATTTAAATGAATTAGAAAATGCTTCTAGAAAATTATTGAATGCAAAAATTGATTATAGAAGTCGTAATTTCGCAATGCAATTCATTGAATATATGCATCATCATAAAGATAAGCATGATATTTTTGTTCCTGAATTTGAAGAAATTGTTGATCTCCCTACTTTTGCTCCTAAAATGAGTGAATATTGGAAAACAGGTTTGTATAATCTAACAGGTTATGTGATTAGGATTTTGTTAGTATTTAGAAAAGATCGCGATCTATATAGTTAATTATTATTTATTAATTTTTTAAAAAACACAAAAATGTTAAGTCGAAAAAAAACAATCTTCCGATGTGAAGAGGTCATTGCTCCTTTAACGACAGATGCAGAAGGTAAGTTATTAGGAGGTTTTAGTGGTATTTCAGCAATTGCTGTATCTAATTCAGTTAATGGAAAATGCATAAATGGCAGTTGTCAAAATGGAACTTGTGCAAATATTTCATGTAAGAATGGCGATTGTACAAATGGTGAATGCATAAATGGTGAATGTAGCGATCTTCCTACATCTGCTCCATCTTCAACTCCTGCACCTACTATGAAGTATACAATTACAAGTTTCTTCATGTAGTAATTTCTAAAATAAATGTTACGGGCAAAATGCCCGTAACATTTTATAAATAAAGTTTTCTTATGAAAAAACAAAGGGTATATTTGTTTGTTTCTTTTTTTATTTTTTGCTTTGTACAAATTACTTTTGCGCAAGAGAAGAAACAACTTTGGGGCTTTGTTGCCAATTCATTTACAAAGGAGCAATTAATAAAATCTAAAGTGGAATTGTTGCTACCCGATAGTACTGTGATAGATACTACTACGGCAGATGGGTATTTCAACGGGAAGCATAAAGCGTTTTTTATCTTTTATTTGAATAAAAATAGAGAAGAAGGCAACTACATCATCCGATGCTTGTCGGAAGGTTACGAAACTAGTTGTAAAAACATCCAAGTGAAATTTCACAAACGGGAGAATTATATAGAGTTGGGCACTTTTTACTTAAAAAAGAAATCAAAAGAAACGGAATTGAATGAGGTCATAGTTAAAGCTACCAAGGTTAAATTCTATATGAACGGTGATACCGTAGTTTACAATGCCGATGCATTTCAACTTTCCGAAGGTTCCATGCTAGACGCACTGATTAGCCAATTACCCGGTGTAGAGTTAAAAGATGATGGCCGTATTCTTGTAAATGGTAAATTTGTAAGTAGTCTATTGCTGAATGGAAAAGATTTTTTCAAAGGGGATAATAAAATTATGCTTGATAATCTGCCTTCTTATATGGTGAAGAATGTTAAGGTGTACGAAAAAGAAGGTGAACTTAGCAAATTTATGGGTCGTGATATGGACGACAAAGAATTTGTGATGGACGTAAATTTGAAGCGAGAATATTCTATCGGCTGGATAGCCAATCTCGAAGTTGGCACTGGTTCCGAAGACCGTTATCTTTCGCGATTCTTTGGTTTACGCTTTACTCCTCACTCCCGTATTTCTTTTTTTGGTAATATGAATAATCTGAATGAAAATCGCACCCCTGGAAAAACAGGTGACTGGACACCGGCCAACATGTCAGACGGTTTATTAGCAACTAAAATGGGTGGTATAGATTATGAGACAGAAGCTGCAGATGAGCATTATTCATTGTCTGGTAATGCTAGGATTACTCATTCTGATACGGATAATAAAACAACCAATACTAGCACCAATTTTTTGACAGGAGGTGATACCTATGGCCGATCACAAGATATTTCGAATAGTCGAAATACCAACTTTACAACCGATCATACTCTTTCTCTGCAAGGGAAGGTAATTTATTTTTCCGTTTCTCCACATTTGGACTATCAGAAATACAATAATCAATTTTCTGGATTATCTGGAACCTTTTCGGAGGATCCATCAAATTATATATCAAGCGGATTGCTTGACAGCCTTAGTTCTCCTAATGCAGGATCTCTTTTGAGGCGAATTGCTATTAATCGTAATAAACAAAATTATTTAGGAGAAGGGCATCGCTTAAATACAAATATAAACATGTCTTCTTTTATCAAATTAGAGCATAGTAGTGATTTAGTTCGATTTTATAGTTCAATTTCTTATTCTGATGCCAAGAATGAGGCTTTTCAGCATTATCAATTGGATTATCTATCAAATACTTCTTCTTCCACAGATTACCGTAATCAATATAACCACACTCCAGAGTACGGATACAATTATAATTTAAGAACTGAATATTGGTATAATCTTTCCAATCATATTCGTATAACTCCTTACTATCAATATAGTCAAGCTTACAATTCTAATGAACGATTGCTTTATCGACTTGATCGATTGAACGGATGGGATGAGAACAGCACCGAGCAAGAACTGGGAGCACTTCCTTCCACTACAGATTCATTGCAAAAGGCTCTTGACAGAGCGAATAGTTACTATTCCAGCCAACACGACTTTGTACATAGAACTGGTGTAAATTTTCACTATGAAGAAAGAAAAGAGTCAGGAACTCTTTTTATCCTGAATCTTGGATTACCGATACGTTTTGAGAAGAACGCCCTTTCTTATCAGCGTGCTGCTCTTGATACCGCTTTTTGCCATCGGGTTGCCTTCTTTGATCCATCCATTCATATAGAATGTACTAATCGATCGAAACACAAGTCCTTTATTTTCAATTATAATTGCAACTCATCTGCCCCATTGATGACTTATCTATTAAACATTCGTGATGACAGCAATCCATTATATATCACACTCGGTAATGCCAACTTAAAGAACACACACACACACGATTTCTCCTTTAGTTGTAGTAATCAATTGAAGGGTCAGAAATTGATCGGCATAAACTTAGCCTACTCCATTACCCAAAATGCCATCGCCATGGGATATGTATATAACAAAACCACTGGTGTACGTACTACCACCCCTGATAATGTAAATGGGAATTGGAACAGTTCCGTAGATGTTAACTTTTCGAGTCCATTAGACAAAGCCAAGCATCTAACATTCTCCACCTATAGTAGAGCTTCTTTTTATAAAAGTGTTGATTTGGTAAGTGTCTCGGGAGCTAGTCCCAGCAGTCGTAGTACAGTTGGTTCGCTTTACCTCACTGAAAATATAAGAACCGATTATCAAATAAGCAACAAAGCAAAAATCGGTGCAAAGATAAAAGGTGTATGGACACGCGCCACTAGCACTCGCGAAGATTTTTCCACGATTAATTCAGTAGATTTCAATTACGGTTTAACCGGCCAAATAGAGCTTCCTTGGAAGATGCAACTCAGCACCGACCTTACTGAATACAGTCGTCGCGGTTATGAAGATAACTCCATGAACACCAACGAACTAGTTTGGAATGCTCGTCTTTCCAAACGAGTGCTCCACAACAACCTTACCTTTATGGTCGATGGCTTCGACATCCTCGGCAATCTCTCCAATGTACGTCGTACAATCAATGCACAAGGACGTACAGAAAGTTATTATAATGTCATTCCCAGTTACGTAATGTTGCATGCTATCTATCGGCTGAACATACAGCCGAAAAATAAAAAATAAATATAACTATAAAAAATAAATATGAAAACAAGTTATTATAATTATTTGATTGATAATGGAAACGATTCCATTTTGTATAATTGTTATACAGATGAATTGCTACTAATGCTTCCTGATGTTTTATCTATTTATAAGGATAATGTGGCTCATCCTGAAAGAATAAAGGATATTCATCCTTCTTTTTTTCAATATTTGAGAGGAAAAGGTTTTTTAGTGGATGATGAAAAGAATGAGCAAGAATCGATTATAGCTAATTGGGAAAAAACTAATAATGAATCCCGAACATTTAGTATTACTATAAATCCCACTCTTGATTGTAATATGAAATGTTGGTATTGTTATGAGAAACATACATCGAATAAGATGGCTGAAGATATTTCACTTTCTGTTTTACGATTACTTGAACGGATAAACGAAAATTCACGATATGATAATATAATACTTTCTTTTTTTGGCGGTGAACCTCTTTTTTATTTTGAAGATGTGGTTAAGCCTTTAATTGATAAGGTATCTCTGGTTTGTTATAAAAATAAAAAGACATTTAAGTTGCATTTTACAACGAATGGTTCTTTGCTTAATGATACTATATTCAAATATTTGAATAATTATGATGTTTCTTTTCAAATTACTTTAGATGGTAATGAAAAATTGCACAATTTAGTTAAATCCACCAAAAATGGAGAGAATAACTATCAAATAGTTGTACACAATATAAAAAAGGCTCTTTCAGATGGGCATATGGTATCTGTAAGATTGAACTATGTCGCTAAAAATCTTCCTTGTTTTTTGGATATTGTCTCAGATTTTCAAGCAGTTTCGGTTGAAGATAGAAATAAGCTTAGTTTTAATTTTCAGCGTGTATGGCAGGATCATATAGGTAGTAGAGCGGAGGTTCAAGCTACGGTTAAAGATTTGGAGAAAATATTTAGAGATGCTGGGTTTAAAGTAATATCTTCTGTTTTAAATAGTACAGGACGTTGCTATGCCGATGATGATAATAATGTGGTGATTAATTATGATGGTCAAATATTTAAATGTACAGCTAGAGATTTTGTAACAGAAAATAGTGAAGGATATATAACTGATAAAGGAGAGTTATGTTGGAATGAAAGACATTATAAACGGGTTTCTATTGTTTATGGAAATAATAATTGCAAAAAATGTAAGATTTATCCTTTGTGCCATGGAGGTTGCAGCCAACAGAAATTAGAGGTTAAAAAATTAGAAAATATTTGTATAAAAAATTATACAGAAGAAGATAAATCAAAGTTTGTAGCTGATAGGATTCAGGATCTGTTGGTTTTAAATTCAGAGAATAAAAATATTGCGAAATAAGATGAAGTTTACTAGGCAATTTGATCAGATGGACTGTGGACCAGCATGTGTGCGCATGGTGGCTGACTATTATGGCAAACAATATCCATTGTCTTACCTCAGATCCCTTTCGCATTTAAGTAGAGAAGGAGTAAGTGTGGCAGGCATACGTGATGCTTTGAAAAGCATAGGTATGGAATCAATCTCTTTTGAAATGACTAAAGATCAATTGCGCGCAGAATGTCCGTTACCAGCCATTTTGCATTGGGAACAAAATCATTTTGTAGTACTTTATGATATTAAATGGAGCAATTGGAAAAAAAAATGGTGTTATTCTATCGCTAATCCAGCTTATGGAAAACATGTTTTTCCAGAAGAAATTTTTGAACGCTATTGGCTCAATGGAGATAAAGGGGTGGTGATAAGTATAGAGCCGACTGATGAGTTCTATAAGAAGATTTCTGTAAAGGAGAAACATAGTTTTGTTACATTTGCAAGAAAATATGTATGGCCTTTTCATCATGAGATGGGACAATTGGCTATCGGTTTGTTGAGTGGTATATTGCTTTCATTGGTGACACCTTTTTTGACGCAAGCAATGGTGGATAATGGTATTGGAATGCGTGATTTTGGGATTATCCGTAATTTGTTGATTGCACAAATTTGTTTGTTTATTGGTTCATTCTCAATGGGAATGATCAGTAGTTGGGTTACTCTTTATATGGGTACGCGTATTAATATCAGTATTTTGCATGATTATCTCAGTAAATTATTACGTTTACCAATGACTTTCTTTGAAACAAAAAGTGTTGGGGACTATCAACAACGTATCGGTGACCACGGGCGCTTACAGAGTTTTACTACTCAGGGTACAATGCAGACTGCCTTTTCACTTCTCTCGTGTTCGGTACTTTTAGTAATAATTGGTTATTACAGCATGGTTATACTATCTGCTTATCTTTTGCTTACTGGATTTAGCACGCTTTGGATGAGTTATTTTTTCAAGAGGCGAAAAGCTTTAGATTATGAGCGATTTCGTATAAGTGTGAAAAACCAAAATAAGCTGTATGAGCTAATGAGTGGTATTATAGATATAAAGTTAAATGCTTACGAGGACTATAAAGTCAACGAATGGAATGATATGCAAGAAGAACTTTATACGATGAGCCAGAAAACTTTGAGACTTGGTCAGATTCAGAGTACAGGATATACTGTTATTGGACAGGTTAGGAATATTCTTATTACTTTCTGGATTGCCGCAGAAGTGGTAAATGGAAATCTTACACTTGGTATGATGATGAGCATTTCAGGCATTATTGGTCAAGTGAATGGGCCTTTGTCGCAGTTAATTAATTTCTTACAACAGTTTCAGGATGCTAAAATTAGTTTGGAACGTTCTGAAGAAGTACATTTATGTGAGAATGAGGACAATGATTTGCTAGAAGATTTACCTTCTAACACGCCGCAAGATATTACGTTGGAGAATGTGAGCTTTCGATATACGGGTAGTATCGGAAAAGCTGCGTTAGAGAATGTGAGTTTTAAGATACCTGCAGGCAAAATGACGGCTATTGTAGGAGAAAGCGGAAGCGGGAAAACGACTTTAATGAAATTGTTGCTTAAATTTTATGATCCAACGGAGGGGAAGATTTTTATAGGCTCAAAGGAGATAAAAAATTATAAATCACTTTCCATCCGTCGTTCTTCTGGTATTGTAATGCAGGATAATTTTGTTTTTTCTGATACGATTAAACAGAATATCATTCTAGCTGAAAAAGAAGATGATGAACGGCTAAAAAAAGCCATAGATGCTGCCTGCTTGTCAGACTATATTGTGAATTTACCGTTGGGAGTATATACTAAAATTGGTACAGATGGAAATGGAGTTAGTGGCGGGGAGCGGCAGCGTATTATGATAGCGCGTGCTATCTACAAAAATCCGCTTTACATGATGTTAGATGAAGCTACCAGTTCATTGGATGCTGAAAACGAGCATAAGATAACCGAGAATTTGGGCGCAGTATTTGAGAATCGTACTATGTTAGTGATAGCCCATCGTCTATCTACTGTAAAGAATGCTGATCGAATTATCGTACTAAAACATGGAAGTGTCGTGGAAACAGGCACTCACGAAGAATTAATCCAACAAAAAGGATATTATTATGACTTAGTAAAGAATCAACTAGAATTAGCTAAAGGATGAAACAAGAAAATAAGATTTATGGTTTCTTTTTGCATTATGGAATCTCATTTGTATTACTATTTATGCTAGTCGGAATTGCTTATATGTTGCAGACGATAGAAATAAAAAACAAAGTTTCTGTGGATGTGTTTTTTGACAAAGATTTCTCTGCCTATACTGCTTATGTATCCAAAAACAATCAGTTTCATTCACAGGTAAATAAGCTCATTCAAATTGATACTTCAGACAGAATGCATCTTAGTTTTAAGGTATTGGCTATACGTGAAGAAAGTTCTTTTTTTGTGCTGCAATTATTGCCGCAAAATAAAAGTGTTATAGTAAATAACTTCTTTGCAGGTAATACAAAATATTCTGGTTATATTTTTACAAACAAAATTAAATTATGGGATTTAATTTTTAGCAAGTGGGTTAATTTACATTAATTTAATATAAAAAGGCAGTAATCCTTTTACAACTCATTTTGCATGCAAATCAACAGCATCATATTCTAATCATAGATATAGATTTGCGATCTTAAATATCTGTTTATTATTAATTTTAAAAAAATTAAAAATGTTAAAAAAACGAATTTCTTTTTTTGGATGTAAGGAGATTGTGACTCCTTTACAAATTTCTTCCGAAGGTAAATTATTAGGTGGTTTTAATGGTATTTTAAAAAATACTGATGCTGCCCCAATTGCAGTTAATAAATGCAATAGAGAGTGTGCAGGGCCAACATCTGCACCGACACCGACACCAACACCTACATCTGTTTCAGCGCAAATTTTTTATTTATAATAAATTTTGATGCAATGTTTAGTAATAAGGACTGTGTACAAAAACACCGCAGTTCCTTATTACTGTCTAAATTATTTTTGTATTTTAAAACTCCTGAAAATGTCTAGATAGCAATTTTCAGGAAGATTGTAAACTGTTTAACTAATTTGTATTAATTAAATATGAAGAAAATAGTAATTCTTTTTACAACTCATATTCTCAATGAGTATGTACATCAACAATATCAGAAGCTTTATAATGATTTAGCAACTTATGCTGATGTAATATGTTTATTGCAAACAGATACTCCTTTGTCCATCCCTTCTGATATGAATTATTATTCTTTTACAATAGATTCGTTGAATATGTTGGGATATGAATCATATGCTGAAACAATTGTTCCTGGCAGTAATCATTTTCCACTGTTGCAGTTTTATAGAGACAATCCCACTTATGATTATTATTGGAATATAGAATTTGATGTGCAGTTTACCGGCAATTGGAATCTGTTTTTTTCATTCTTTGAGGGTTATAAGGAAGATTTTATTTCATCGCATATTGAATTCTTTCATGAAAATCCTGGATGGGATCATTGGAATGCTATGACCTTAAAAAGTATTTATATCCCTACTGAGTGCTATATCAAATCTTTTAATCCTATTTATCGTATATCTAATAAAGCCTTGAACTTTTTAAGTGAATTTCTTTTGTATAATTACGGACATCATGAATTGCTAATGCCTACAGTGCTTTATGCTAATAATTTTAGTTTATTGGATTTCGGCGGAGATGGAAGTTTTGCTTTACCTAGTGATAAATCTTTTTATACATCCTTTCATTATGATAATTGCCCTCAAACTAGCACTATGCGTTATAGGCCTCTTTATCAAAAAAAAGATATGATTATTCCTAATAAATTATACCATCCTGTAAAATCTTAAATATGGTTTATAATAATAAGTTATATCCTTATTAAAAATTAAGGATTATTTTTCGAATCTGTTAATTATCAACAAGTATGTATATCATATCAGAAGCTTTATAATAATTTAGAAGTTTATGCTGATGTGATATGTTTGTTGAAAACAGATGATATTTCTTTATATATAAAATTACTAGTATAATGGCCAATAAATATGATGCCGTAATTGTAGGAGCTGGATTGTCGGGCTGTGTTCTTGCAGAACGTATTGCCAATGAATTAAATAAAAAAATTCTATTAATAGATAGGCGGAATCATATAGCTGGAAATTGTTATGATAGCTATATGAATAATGGGGTATTGGTACATCGATATGGGCCTCATTATTTCCGAACTAATAAGTTAGAGCTAATCGATTATTTATCCAACTTCACCTCTTGGATTGACGGAAATTATGTGGTTAAAAGTTTGTATGAAGGGAAACTTTATCCTTTTCCCATAAATTTAGATACTTTAGAACAATTCTTTCAACGGCCTCTTACAATAGATACGGCTCAAAAATTATTAGAAGAACAAAGAGAACATATAGCACAACCGAAGAATTCCGAAGAATTTGTTTTGTCGCAGGTCGGTCAGCGCTTGTATAAAGCATTCTATTTGAATTATACCACAAAACAATGGGGAAAACATCCACGAGAACTCAGCGCTTCGGTTTGTGGACGGATTCCCATACGCCTTAATCGATATAACCATTATGTAGATCACCAATTTCAGATAATGCCTGCAAATGGATATACGGTAATGGTTCAACGAATGATTGATCATCCGAATATTGATTTACGGTTGAATATAGATTTCAAGAAAATCAATATGGCAGATATTCCAATGACCATTTATACTGGAGCTATTGATGAATATTTTAATAATTGCTATGGCCCATTGCCTTGGCGTAGTTTAAAATTTAAATACAGAAATATAGAGCAGGAGTACGTGCAACCTTGCGTACAAATTAACTATCCCAATGAGCATGAGTACACGCGAACAATTGAAATTAAACATGTTACAGGACAAAAAAATCCACAAACCACTCTTATTTATGAATATCCTAGTGTAGAAGGAGAGCCTTACTATCCAGTTCCAACATTGGAAAATCGTTTACTGTATGAAAAATACAAATCCTTAGCAGAAAAAGAGAACTTTGAAAAGAACGTATACTTCACTGGCAGATTAGCACAATACGCTTATTTCAATATGGATGAAGTAATAGAAGAAGCTTTGAATGTATTTGAGAAAGTGAAAAAGAGCGAAAGTGAAAAATAGAATTACTATGAATCAGCTTAAAAAGAATTGCGTTATTTCTGCTGTCGGAAAAAATAGTTTGCATCGTGAATGGATAAAAGGGAATCCTGATTTCGATTTGCATTTAATTGTTTATGACAACTCATATAACGAATTTTATAATGACACCAATTTTATCACCCATCAAAAAGGATATAAACTTAGGTTAGTATATAATTATCTCCAAAAGAATCCAGAATATTTAGAAAAATATGATTACTTATTCTTTCCAGATGATGATCTTCTCATTGATTCCGAAAATATTTCTGAGCTGTTTAAACTAATGAATAAGTATCATTTGCAGATTGCTCAGCCTGCATTATCCGATTCATACTATTTCTATGAGCATGTCATTCGTGATAAATTTTGTGTGCTACATTATACAAATTTTGTGGAGATAATGGCTCCTTGCTTTTCGCGCGAAGCACTCAATAAAGTTCTTTTTACTTTTAATGCAAATAGCAGTGGATGGGGTATTGAAATTCATTGGCCGCATTTGATTGGCTTTACCGGTAAAGAAATCGCCATAATAGATGAAATTCATGCTATTCATACTCGTCCAATACAATCATTCAGCAAACAAAATATGGATGATTTTAACGAGTATATTTCAAAATATAAGCTAAAATGGGAAATTTTAGAAACAGGCTGCATTTTGAAAAACCCTAATAGCGTAAATGCAGATAGCTATGAAAGATTAGTTGCAAGTAGAGAAACCTATAAACAATTAAACAAATTGGTAAATGAGATAGCCGATTGCTTTGTAAATGAGGTTAATAATAAATTTATTGATTCTATTGGACTACAGGGATTAACAGGAAAGGCGTTATTTTTAGCTAATTATTCGCGTATTTCTGAAAAAAGAAAATACCTTGATTCAGCCTTTTCTATATTGGAAATAGCTGGAGGAAGTGTTGCACAAATAAAAGCTGATCTGAATTTTCAGTCTGGACTTCCGGGTTTTAGTTGGTGCATCGAATATTTTGCACAACATAGATTTATTGAGAATAGAACCTATGAAATTCTTGAAGAAATCTCTAGTTATTTAAATGATAATCTAAATAATGGAACAACGGATTCTAATCTTGAAAAATTAATTGGAATTGCGCGGCATTATATAGCTCGAATGAGTAATTGCAACTTTGACACGAATAAAAAATTAAATAGCCAAGAGCAGAAAATTTTGATTACTATTGTACGCGATATTAATAAATGGAGTAAAACTTTATCAATTCAGAATGCGAAGCCAGAATTTAAACATATCATCGATAGCATCTTACTGTTAAATAGAATAAAAGTAAAGAAGGTGCTAACCCTGCCTGAAACGGACGAAGCATTAAATAATGTAATTGAGATATTTAAGCGACTTTTTGTAGGTCAAAACTTGTTATTATTAGAAAGCTATATACTTGTTATTATTTCCGAAGAGACCAATGATGCACAATTAAAAAATAAAGCAATCCAAGAGGCTTCGAATTATATAGTAAATAATATTAACATCCTAAGTTCTCGGCAAATAATGGATCTCTATCTTCTGCATAAACTTTATCAAAAAACGGGAAAAGATGTTTTTAAAGATGTTGCACTTCAAATTCTAAATAATATTATCAATCAGTATGGTAATGGATCACTGATTATAGGCGATTTTAATAAAGGAAAAAATTATTTTGAAGCAAAACAAACCATCTCTTTGGGACTGATTTTGGTTTCGGTTTTATCGGATGAGGACCTGGAACTTAATGATTGTATTCTTTAGAGTATTTATTGCATTGTGCGAGTGAAATTTACTAATGTATTCCAACAATTATAAAAAGCATGAAAATAAAAAAGAGCTATACTGAATTTAATGTGATCATTGATTCTATTATTATGCAGTATATAAATGAAAACTGTTTAGAATCTCCAATGTATGCTTACCTTCTTCAAAAGAGTTCTGAATTAAAAGAAAAATATTGTAATTGGCACACAAATGGGGTTTCTTTAGAAGAATGTACAATACGATTGAAATCTGAGCTATTGCCAACTGCTAGAAGGAGTTCTAGAGTAGATGAATTACCTCAAAAGAAAACGGATTTTACAAAATATCAATGGTATGAACCTTTAAAGCATTTATCTGGACGGCTCGTGTTTTATATATGTGATGATGAACAGCTTTATTATTTATTGCCTCTTATCAAGATGAATAATCGCCCAATCGTTTTATTCCTCGAACCTGGGGTAAATAATAATTTAAGCGTAGAGAGTAATATAGTAGCGGTTAAAATTAGTGCAATCTCAGACCTTAAACTATACGACGATCGATTCCTTGAATCTTATTTCCCAGAAGTATATAAATATTATAATACCTTTAATTTTTTAATGGAGATACTTTCTCCGGAAGGAATCGTATTTGCAGAATCATCTTATTTTCAGCAGCAAATTTTGAGCCTAATTGCTCAAAAAAAGGAAATACCTTGCCTTGCTATACAGCAGAAATGGACGTTAGCTATATGCCGATTACATCAAAAAGAATTTTATCAATACCTGCTTACTTGGGGAGACAATTTTAATGAGGAGTGGAACAAAATGGGGGCAAAGACGAAATGTATTTCAACAGGGTATATCCATTCTATTGAGTTCAACAAAAAACAAAATTCTATTTTGTTTTTTGTTGAAGATCCAATATCAATTAGTCCTGAAATATGTTTAGATGATTTCATTAAAATTATATATAAAACGGCAAAAAGATACCCTCAAACAGAAGTGTTAGTTTTTGAGTCATCTGTAGGAATACTTAGTGAAGTTATTCTTGAAAAAATCAAGCAATATGAAAATATTCATTTTGTTTCAGGAGTTCCTCTTTCAGAAGTTCTAACGCAAGCACAGCTTATGATCTCTTTTTATTGTTCCGAATTACTAGAAAGCATAGCATATAATTGTATACCAATTGCCTTTGATTCAATTCCTAATGCACCATGCTACCCGCTTAATATAGAAACATTTGAGATAAGAAAAGTGGTTTTTAACGGAGAAGACTTTTTCCAGAAACTTGATGGTATAATAAACTCACTTCCAATCTTCTTAGAAAAGATTATTGATGAAAAAGAAAAGTGGTTTTGTGCTGTAGGGAATGATGCTCTTAAAAAGACATCCGATTGTATCAACCAAATAGCTTGTTGCCATTATTTAAAGAAAAATAAAGAGCCACGCTTACATATAGGATGTGGATCATACCCGATCGAAGGATGGTTAAATGTAGATATAGGAGACTATCCAAGAACCTATTATTTGGATGCAGGTAGGCCTTATCCTTTTCCAGACAATTCATTTAATTATGTATTCTCAGAACATTTATTTGAGCATCTTTCTCTGGAACAAGGAATTACCATGTTGGAAGAATGCTATCGAATTTTAAAAATTGGGGGTAAGAAACGAATGGCTATGCCTGATTTTGATTTTCTGATAAACCTTTACTTACATCCAGAGAAGGAAATTCATCAACGTTATTTAAGTTGGTGCACACCATTATTTGTACCTGAAATCAAAGAATACTACAAAAATGAGGAGTATCCACCTATTTATGCTTTTAATAATTTTTGCCATGCATGGGGACATCAATTTATTCATTCATTTGAGGAATTAAAGACATTAGCAAGTAAAATCGGTTTTAAAAATATTAAACGAAGCTCTATTGGGGAAAGTGAGATTCCCGTTTTTCAGTCCATTGAAAGACATGGAAAGTCTATTCCATCTTGGGCCAATGAACTTGAGACTGTGGTTATTGAAATGGAAAAATAGAATATGTATATTACAGCTCCATATCGTTTTTGTGATAAGGTAATCGTGGAGATGCTTATGTGAATTTCTAATTTTTTCACAAGGAAAAAGTCTTTATTTTGTTTGTTTTGCAGCCACTCCTCCCCCTTTTAGGCTTGTAAGTATAAAAGCCAGTTATCAAATCTGCGAATGCCAGCTGTTGAATTCGTTTCTACCAATTGGCGAATTCATTTTTAACAGCTGGTAAAAACAAATTTGCCAACTGGCAGTAATCTCTTTGTTGTGCTGAAAAGTTGCGAATATCTCTTCGAAAATCCGCTATCGGGTGGTTTGTTTGCAATCGATGCAAGGGTAGGTGCAACTTTAGCTTTAGAGAAGTGTTTTATTTACAGATTATCAGCCCCTCTAACGGCTTTAGCTCTAAAGAATCAAGATTAAATACTTTTACCCCTTCCATCCCACAGCTAGAAAAGACAAAGGAATATTCCTTTAGTGAGGGTATGATAACCTTTTCGGCTTTATTCTTAAAGTTGAGTAAGATAATCAGGCTCTCGTTTTCTAAAAAGCGCATATAAGCTAAGACATTCGGATTTGCAGCATCGAGGAACTTAAATTCACCGGATTGTAAAACGGCAGATTCCTTACGCAGCTGTATCAACTTTTTGTAGAAGGAGAGCATTGAATTTTTATTTTCCTTTTCTGCTTCCACATTGATGGTTTTATAGTTGCTATGTACAGGCAGCCAAGGCTGCTTTTTGCTGAATCCGGCATATTTGGTATCGTTCCATTGCATGGGAGTGCGATAGGCATCACGGCCTTTAAAAAAGGGATAAAACAATTTGCCATACATATCCTGTATCTTATTCCTGGGAATGTTCACATTCTCCATCCCTATTTCATCTCCATAATAAATAAAAGGAGTCCCTTTTAGCGTGAGTTGCAACATCGCCCGTATTTTTGCTTTTCCCTTTTTATGAAAACCAAACATCCATCGGTTGAAGCTGCGTCCCAAGTCGTGATTCGAGATTACAAAACAAGGCCAGCCTTCTGTTGGCAAAGCTTCATAGTAGTCGTTGATCGTTTTCTGGTAATTGCCGGCATTCCATCGTGAAAAGAAGATAGAGAAGTCAAACGCCATGTGCAGCATATCCGTTCCGTTACCCAAAAACTTGGCTGTTAAAGAAGGATCGCCGGGGGGAGGGCTATAGATTTCTCCCACGCTGGTTTTATCGGGATATTGATCGAGTATTTCTCGAAATTCGGTGAGCATTTCGTATACAGATGGACGGTTGCGGTTATAGACTTTCTTTTTCCCAAAAAGGAAATTGATCGGATTCTTTCGCAGCTGTTTGTCTTTGAAAAGCAAATTGATGACATCAAGACGAAAGCCGTCAACTCCTAGATCGAGCCAGAAACGGATGATGCCGAACATCGTGTTTCGCAGTTCCGGATTTCTCCAGTTCAGGTCGGGCTGCTCTTTAAAAAAAGAATGGTAGTAATATTCCCTGGTTTGTGTGTCGTACTTCCAGGCACTTTGTCCGAAGTTGGTGGTCCAGTTATTCGGCTTCTTCCCTGCTTTCGGGCTTTCCCAGATATACCAATCTCGTTTTGGATTCTCTTTAGAGGATTTAGATTCCAAGAACCACGGATGCTGATCGGAGGTGTGATTTAGCACCAAATCCATAATCACTTTTAATCCTTTTGAGTGAGCTTGCTCAAGCAAACGTTTAAAATCGTCCATGCTGCCATATACGGAAGCAATGCCTTTATAATTCGTAATGTCGTAACCCGAATCGACCATGGGCGAAGGATAGATTGGCGAGAGCCATATCGCGTTTATTCCCAGTGAAATAAGATAATCCAACTTCTGAATGATTCCTTCCAGATCGCCAATGCCATCTCCATTTGTATCCATAAAACTTTGTGGATAGATATGGTATATAATGCCATGCTTCCACCAAATTGAGGTTCTCGATTGCTCACTCATCATTCATTCCAATTGAGTTGAACAGTTCATTTACAATAGATCGGGCATCATAATTTTTAGCACGGGCTATTGCTGCTTTTCTAAAAGCTTCATTCGGGGCAGACGATAGAAAATTGATTGTTTTCACTGCCATTTCTGCCATTGTCTGAACCAGATACCCGCATTCGTTGTGAAGGATGATATCTTTCGGTCCTTTTTTGTTGTAGGCAATGACGGGCAAACCGCAACTCAATGCTTCGAGTACGACGTTGCAGAAGGTATCGAATTTTGAGGGTAACAAAAGAACGTCGGCCGAGGAGTATATTTTAGGCAATTTCGAATGTTCTACCCAACTGATGAAAATGCCATCCGGAATTTCTTCCTTTAGTTGCTCTAAGGCAGGGCCTTTTCCTACGATGACAATCCTGACGTCTTTGTGCACACTCTTTACATTTCTATAAATGGAAGGTAGTTCTAAAACTCCTTTTTCTTTGCCGATGCGCCCTACATAAAGTAGAACCGGAGCTTGGTCTTTTATGCCGAACAGCTCCTCTTTATCTGCTTCTTGCGGAGTAAAGCAAGTGTTAACCCAATGTGCGGTTTGGTATACTTTCTCAGGGTCAAGGTTCATATCCGGTCCACTCAACCATTTCTTCTGGTCGGAATTTAAAACTAATACTCGGTCGAACGACTTGTAAAATAAGCGGAACATCCGTCGAATTCGATCTAGATTCTGCCCTGTGATTCCCAATACTTTGCGTGCAAACATCAGCCAGTCGGTATGCATGTAGAAGCTGGCTTCAATGGTGTAAGCTTGTTTCAGATATAATCCGCAAAGCCCCATGACGCCTTCCGTGGAACAGATTACGCGGTCGTATTCTCTTTCCAGAAACAGGTTATGGAGTTCTACAAAATTAGGGATGCCAATTTTCTGTTCCTTGTAACCCGGGATAGAGAATTCACTGATAGGCTTTAACACAATAAGGTTATCATCGGCTTTTACTTCGTTGCTACAAGTGATTATATCAATGGGAAGGTTGCGCTCTTTTATTTGTTTGTGCAATTCTTGAAAGAAGATCGACACTCCATTTTTGTCACCGAAAGTGTCGGTAAGCCAAAGAATCCGTTTCGGCTGTTCGAATTTACCTAACTGCTTGGAGAAGTGCCGTAAAAACGGACGGGTATGGAACATCGTTTTCGCACTGGTAAAATGTGCGGCCAAAATAAAGGAGGAGGCAAAGAATGGAAATGAAAGTCCATCGAGAAACTTTGATAAATCAAGTGGGGAATCACTATTCTCGTTCTCGATATACGAACGTATGCTGGTAGGCAACTCGAGATTGTCTAGAATTGAATCCAACGATTTCTCTCCCATTTTCTCTTCCAAGTGCAAATCCGTTATTTTCTTATTCAGTCGATTTGCCAATAAATTGTTCAATAGGTTGTTGATAGAGAGCACGGAATCGTAGTAATTATTTACGATTTGGTTTGCCGGAGCATGCTGATCGGTTTCTGCTATTTTCACCGCATCTTCGAAGATCGGCTTATAATGCGAGGGTAAAAGTAACTTCTTAAAGAAGGAAGGCTTTTCTCCCATCAGGCAGTTGTAAAAGAGTTTGATAAACGACATGGTTACTTTGTGCCTTTGTACCTCACTAAACATATTTGAAACGACAAAAGAAACCATCTTATCGGACAGGTCTCCTTTGTGCAAGAGCAGGCGTACTAATCCTGGATCTTTATAATTCAAAGCTATCTGGCACGCATAGTTCAAGAATGCGATGGTCAACTTCTCTGTATTTTGGTGAGCTCCGAATGGGGCTATGTTGCCGTTGCGCAAGGCTTCTAGTGCCAACTTCGATTTTGATTCCGTTTTTAGTCGGTTTTGCAGATCCGGCACGTAAAGATACGAACCTGTCATTCCGGAGAAAATCCCCATGTGGCTATCCGAACCTCCGGTTAGCACTTTTTTATAGGGATCTACGCAATAGATTGTCGGATCGATTCCGAATATTTTAGAATATTCAGTGATTTTCTCTTCGGTTACTTGCTCTATCCACTCTTTTACCAGCATGTTTT
>Ga0172378_10001275_pt1 | contig 23142 bp, 17 predicted proteins | sample GrowelOW332metaG_FD_119755 | JGI IMG/M metagenome (GOLD analysis project Ga0172378, IMG submission 119755) | Groundwater microbial communities from an aquifer near a municipal landfill in Southern Ontario, Canada - Pumphouse #3_1 metaG | ecosystem: Environmental > Aquatic > Deep subsurface >... | reverse complement strand
TCCCTTATCGAATCTTTGGTTTGTACACTTACAAAGGTAGCACTTGCATTTTGTTGTCTTTGAGGATATTGCATAGTGTGGACCAATCGATTTAATTTCACTGTAGTCTTGAAAGAACCAAAAGCGACTATGGCCTGTTTACCATTGATTGATAGTATTTCTCCAATGGTCCCTTTGCCATCTAGTTTGACATAACTACCCACAATCATTTTAGATAAATTCTTTGACGAAGCAATTTCTTTTTCTTGTAAACGATTAACTTTCGAGTTATTGGGTGTCGTATAATCCAATGATTTTTCAGACGTATTCTCTGTATTGGTTATATCATTATTATCATTATTGGCTTCGTTTTCTTTTCGCCTCTTTTTGCGTTCTTGTTTCTCCCGAAGCTGTTTCATCTTGCGAGCTATTTTGTCGTCAACAAGACGCACTTCTGCCGTTTGAATCTCTTCTTTAAACTCATTAATCGTATTTCTAGCCTCTTTTGTTTTTTGTTTATCAGCTTGACTATTACGGATTTCTAAAATCGTGCGTTCGATGCGTGCATTGGTTTCATTGAGAAGCCCTTCAGCATCTTCCTTCGCTTTTTTGATAATTTCTTTTCGGTCTTGAGTAAGTTCTTCGAGTTTCTTTTCATATCGTTCAATCGTTTCGGACATCCGTTTATCTTGTACACGAATTTCTTGGCGTTTACGATCCCAATATCTTTTGTCACGAACAATATCTTGAAGATATTTATCGCTACTTATATAGTCGTTTCCAACCATTTCACTTGCCTCTTTGATTACACTCTCTGGGAGGCCTATTTTACGCGCTATTTCGATGGCAAACGAACTGCCAGGATTTCCTATCTGAAGTTCATACAAAGCACGCATCTCGTGTCTATCGTAAAGCATAGCAGCATTGACTGCCCCTTCTTGACTATCAGCAAAATGTTTCAGATTTTGGTAATGAGTAGTGATGACTCCAAAACTACCTTGAGCTAAAAAACGACCCAATACAGACTGAGCAATGGCACCACCAATCTGTGGTTCTGTTCCTCCACCAAATTCATCTATCAAGATTAAGCTAGCAGGGTCACAGTAACGAAGCATCATTTTCATGTTAGTAAGATGCGACGAATAGGTACTTAAATCATCTTCAATGCTTTGTTCGTCGCCTATATCGATGAAAATATGTTCAAATAGTCCCATTATCGAACTTTCGTGCATAGGAACAAGAAGACCACATTGAAGCATATATTGAAGTAATCCCACTGTTTTGAGGCAAACAGATTTACCACCTGCATTGGGACCAGAAATGATAAGCATACGCTTCTCTTTACTCAATGCAATATCCAGTGGAACAACCTTTTTGTTTTGTTTTTTTAGCGAATCAGCTAGCAAAGGATGAATCGCTCCTCTCCAATCGACCAAATGTTTATCCTCAATACTTGGAAGAATGCCTCCACAAGAAATGGAATAGTAAGCTTTTGCTCGAATAAAATCGATAAGTCCTAAAAAAATATAGGATTCGAATATGTCAGAAATATATGGACGAACCATATCCGTAAAGTGTTTCAATAAGCGAATAATTTCTCTCTTTTCTTCTCTCTCGAGTTCACGAATACGGTTGTTTGCTTCAACGACTTGCGTTGGTTCTATAAATATAGTCTTTCCAGTAGCAGACTCATCATGAATGATACCTTGTAACTTTCGTTTCATACTAGGTGTTACAGGAATCACTAGGCGCCCATCTCTAAGAGTGGGGGTCGCATCTTTTTCTACGTATCCTTGGCTTTGCGCAGAACGCAAGATGCTGTACAAAGACTTAGAAATACCTTGAGTGGTTCTAATCAATTCCCGACGAATCTGTGCAAGTGCAGGGGATGCATTATCTCTTATCTTTCCAAATTTATCTATTAATTGATCTATACGATTGATTATATTTGGAAATGTGACAATATCTTTTGTTAGTTTATGCAGATAAGGATAGTCGCCAGAAAATTCTTCTGACTTAGCTGATTTTTGACTAATGTCGACCTGACTTTGAGGTTCGGCATAAGAACCTTGTCCTCTAGGTGCAGGAACATCAATCTCATCGATACCTCGATCAAGAAATCGGGTGATATCATGTATCGTTTGTAAGGAACGGCGAAAATCAAAGATTTCGTGTACATCGAAATTTAAGCCCTCTACTTCTATTCTAGTAAGCGCAGGGCGTACGTCATAAAAGTATTGATCAGGAAAATCATCTGTATCTTGAATGATGTGTACAAATTCTGTGACACGAAGTAAATCTTCATGAAGAAGTTTGTAACTTGTTGTGAAATCCATTTTTTCTACCTGTTCTATTCCAAGTTGACTCAAACAACGCTGTTTAAGTAACTCACGAACTTTAGAAAAACCTATTTTTTGTTCAAAGTGAATCGGATAAATCATAGGGTGCAAAGATATAATTTATTATATTTGTGTGCAAGATAATAATGCACGCGTATTTAGTAAAGACGCATTATTCTGACAAAAAATTGTATCTATATGAATCATTTACCTTCACTTATCTCAGACTTAGCTCTTATTTTGAGTTGTGCTGGAATTATCACCTTAATCTTCAAGCGATTAAAACAACCTGTGGTATTGGGATATATAGTAGCAGGTATTATAGCTGGACAGCATATTTCATTTTTACCATCTGTCTCAGATCAAGAAAATATTAAGACATGGGCTGAAATAGGGGTTATATTTCTCTTGTTTTTCTTGGGGCTAGATTTTAGTATCAAGAAATTAATAAAAGTAGGAGGAAGTGCAGTCATAGGAGCTGTCACTATCATTGTATGTATGATGTCGACAGGGGTTGTAACAGCTCTAGCGATTGGTTGGAATCAGATGGATGCACTATTTTTAGGCGGGATGATAGCTATGTCCTCCACGACGATTATCTATAAAGCTTTTCATGACTTAGGAGTGATTAATCAGCGCTTCGCTGGACTCGTGTTGAGCATTTTGGTGATAGAGGATATTCTTGCTATTTTGCTGATGGTCATGCTATCAACAGTTGCTGTGAGTCATTCTTTCGAAGGAGGATTGCTTTTCTTTCATATGATACGCTTAGGATTCTTTCTAGTCTTGTGGTTTGTCGTGGGATTATATGTGATTCCTCAGTTCTTTCATTTGGTTCGTCGTTTTCTAGATGACGAGACCTTATTAGTTGTTTCATTAGGGCTCTGTCTATTGATGGTTGTGCTAGCTGCTAAAGCTGGATTTTCCCCAGCACTTGGTGCCTTTATTATGGGATCGCTATTAGCCGAGACAATAGATGCTGATAAGGTCATAAAATTAGTGAGTCCGGTAAAAGATCTATTTGGTGCTATTTTCTTTGTTTCTGTAGGTATGATGGTTGAGCCCGAAATGTTAATTACTTATTTTTGGCCTATTCTCATTATTACTACCATTGTCATATTGGGACAGGCTATATATGGAACTATTGGTTCTCTGTTAGGAGGAATGCCTTTTGCGACAGCTGTTCGATGTGGCTTTTCGTTAACTCAAATAGGTGAGTTTGCATTTATCATTGCATCATTAGGTATAACCCTAAAGGTAACGAGTGATTTTATTTATCCTATCGTTGTGGCAGTATCAGTGATAACTACCTTTTGTACTCCTTATATGATTCGTTATTCTCCTAAATTTGCTGCATTTTTAGAGAAAAGGATGCCTAAATCATGGTTAATCGCTATAAACAAATTCTCAACGGGGACTAATCTAGCTAGTCATAGCACTTACTGGAGTCGCTTATTGAAAGATGTCTTTAAGGTTATCATTGTATACAGTACTCTTTGCGCTGCGCTCATTTGGGTAATTCTCACTTTTTTACATCCGTTGATTATTGATTGGATTCCAGAACCATGGGGCAATATTGTTACGGCATCGGTAACGATGTTAATTATATCACCGTTCCTTCAAGTCATCATAATAAAGAAAAATCACAGTATAGCTTTTAGAGCACTATGGGCAGATAGCCGTGTCAATCGGGGCCCGTTGATTGCACTGATTCTGATGCGTATCGTTGTGGCACTACTCTTTGTGGTTTATGTCCTTAGTCGTCTAGTTGGCCTCTCTGTGATAGTAGGTGTTGTCATTGCATTGTTGACGTTTATCTTTGTTATGTTCTCAAGGAACTTAAAGAAAAGTCTGAAACAATTAGAAAGGCGTTTTGCCTATAATTTAGATGTCAAAGAGGAGCACCGTGTCTATATGGGGGAGGAACTTCCAACTTATGTCGATCATCTCGTGACAAGAGATATTCATCTTACTCAAGTTGAATTGCCTCCTAATTCTACTTGGGGCGGAATGAAATTAAATGAATTGCAGGTTGGCAAAAAATACGACTGTCATGTAGTGTCTATCTTAAGAAATGAAAATAGAATAAATATTCCTGGAGGCGATGTTCGTTTATTTCCTGGAGATGTTGTGGAAATGATAGGTACGGATAAGCAACTCGCAGAGGTTGCCAAAGCGATTGATGCTCCAACAGAAACAAGCTATCTGATTGATAAGATAAAGAAACAGGTGATTCTTAAACAGGTGGAATTGTCTAGCAAGGCTGTATTAATTGGGGTGACTGTTAAAAATAGTGACTTGCGTAGATTTTATAAGTTACTTCTTGTCGGAATTGACCGAGAGGGGATGGATAAATTAGTCGTGCCAACAGCTGATACCGTCTTTGAAGCGAAAGATTTACTTTGGTTGGTTGGTGAAGAAGCTGGATTGAAGCAATTTATCGAATTAAATGGTTAATAATTGTGTTCGAATTTTTCATATTTCTCGTCTTATTTACTACTTTTGTAACTGCAAACGGGGCTTAAGTAAAGCTTCTAAGATTTGATTATAACAAGTAGTAAATCATAATGATATTAAAAAACACATTATATATAGCAATAATAACCACTCCTATGGGTGAGTTAATTTGTGGGGTTATAGATAACAAGCTTTCTTATCTATACTTTGTTGACGGAGAAAAAGCGACAGGTAAGTTGATACAGACTGCTAAGTTGCTTCGTGCTGAGATTATTTTTTGCCAATCAGGACAAAATCCAGATGAGTTTCAAGTAGAGAAGTATCGAGAATTGTTTAAGGATATTGATAAATACAATGAATCAACAAACAGCATATCGGTAAATAGTGTGGACTTTTTTGATAATCCCTATGCTCGTAACCGTAAACCTATAGATAAGAATCAACCGTTATTTGCAATGGTCCAGGAAGAATTGGATCAGTATTTTGCAAAAAAAAGAGTGAGTTTTGATATCCCATTATATTTCGTAGGTTCACCTTTTCAAAAACAAGTATGGGAAAGTTTAGTCAATATACCTTATGGTGAATCTCGTTCTTATCATCAACAAGCTGAATCAATGGGACGATTAACTGCTATAAGAGCTGTCGCTAATTCTAATGGACAGAATCGTATTCTTATATTAGTACCTTGTCATCGTGTGATATCTTCTGATGGTTCGATCAATGGTTATAGTGCGGGAATATGGAGAAAAAAGGAATTGCTTGAATTGGAAGGGATATTCAAAACAACTCAGAAATTACCTGGATTTTTTTAGAATGAGGAAAGATTGAAAGGAGACGAAATAAATTCGATTTAAATAAAATATAATAATAAAGACAATGATGAATACATGGTTTGAATGCAAAGTGCGTTACGAAAAGATGATGGAAAATGGAATGAACAAAAAGGTGACAGAGCCTTATTTGGTCGATGCGCTTAGCTTTACAGAGGCTGAGGCAAGAATCATCGAAGAAATGACGCCTTTTATGACTGGAGAATTTATAGTATCTGATATTAAAAGAGCTAAATATTCTGAATTGTTTCCTTGTGAGGAGGATGCTGCAGATAAATGGTTTAAATGCAAAGTCCTTTTTGTAACTCTTGATGAGAAGAGTGGTGCAGAAAAAAAGACTTCTGTTATGATTCTTGTACAGGCTGCCAATCTCGAAGATTCTCTGAATAAATTAAATAAAGGGATGAGTGGAACCATGGCTGATTATGAAATAGGTGCTATTACGGAGACTCCTATTATGGATGTATATGGTTTTCAATCTAAACTACCTGATGACAAACCGGAATATGAAGAAGGAGAATAAAATAGTTCAGCATATTAATCAGATATTGGAAGAGATTCCTTCTTCTACTCGTCTGGTTGCTGTAAGTAAATATCATACAGTGGACGAGATTCAACAAGCTTATGATGGGGGACAACGTCTTTTTGGTGAAAATAAGGTGCAAGAACTTCTCGTAAAATACGAGAAGTTACCTTATCCTGATATTCAATGGCATATGATAGGACATCTACAAAGAAATAAAGTGAAGTATATCGCTCCTTTTGTAGCTATGATTCATGCTGTTGATACATTCAAATTGCTTCAAGAAATTGATAAGCAGGCTACTGCTTGTAATCGTGTGATTCCTGTCTTATTGGAAGTTCATGTAGCGGAAGAAGATAGTAAGTATGGCTTCTCTATAAACAAACTGATGTCAATGTTTGCCGAAAGACAATGGACTTTTCTGAAACATGTTTCAATCTGTGGAATTATGGGAATGGCTTCTCATACTGATAATGAACAGCGCATTCGTCAGGATTTTAAGCAATTGGCTGTCTGTTTCAAAGAAATTAAACAGATCTATTTTTGTGAGGAGTCTGGTCAAAAAAATAGTTTTAGCGAATTGTCTATGGGCATGACTAACGATTATCTTTTGGCTGTCAAAGAGGGAAGTACGTTGGTTAGAATAGGTAGTGGAATATTTGGAAAACCTCAGATGACTGTTAATAATAGCCTTTAAAATGTAAGTGTATATGGAACCAGAGAAAAGAGAAGCAAGAATTGATAAATGGCTTTGGGCTGTACGTCTGTTTAAAACTAGGAGCATATCAGCAGATGCATGTAAAAAAGGACATATTATGCTGAATAAGAGACAGGTAAAACCGTCTCGAACTGTGAAATCTGGTGATACTGTAAGTGTAAAAAAGGGTCCAATCACTTATAGCTTTATAGTTGTGCAAGCTATTGAAAAGCGAGTAGGGGCTAAGTTGGTTCCTGAAATGATGAGAAATGTGACTTCTCCTGAACAATATGAACTGCTTGAAATGAGCAAACTTAGTGGTTTCATCGACCGTTCTAATGGAACAGGTCGTCCAACTAAAAAGGATCGAAGAAGTATGGATGACTTTAAAGATTTTCCTTTCTTATTAGATGACGACGATGATGATGACGAAGTTTAGAATATGACGCCTTGTGACTATGTCACAAGGCGTCAAAGTTAAGTTTAATTTATAACTCTTATAATTGCAACTTATAACTGCAAAAAGCCAAGTGTAATAAGGATAATAATAAGGTAACGGGTTAATTTACCAAAAGTCATACTTAAACAGACGATGTATGGATTACTTCTCATAAAGCCTAGCGAGACGGTGATGACGCTTCCTACTATCGGTAGGAAAGCAAAAAAAGCAATCCATGCACTTTTGTTATGAAGATATCTCATTGTTTTACGTACTTTCTTTTCTGATAAACGTAAGTACTTTTCAATCCAGGATATTTTTCCTAAATGTCCTAAATAATAGCATGTCATTCCTCCTATGACATTGCCGAGGGTAGCTAATAAAAGACATGTCCATGGAGATAGTCCTACACTTGGAACAATAAGTGCCACAAGGACGACTTCGCTGCTAAAAGGCAAGACACTTCCAGCCAATATTGCTGATATAAATAGTCCTAAATAGCCCCACTGAATTAAAAAATCAACCATACTTTTTTTTATTGACAATAGATATTTTAGTCTTGCTTGCGCAAATTTATTGGTGCAAAGATAGGTAATAAAACACTATGTATGGTGTTTGTTCTGTAGTAAAGCCTATTATGAGTGAATAATATATTCTCATATCAAAACAGAATTCTTATCGAGATTTTCTAGAAGACGTAGCAAAAGTAGGGTTACTTTGCTTGTCGTGAACTGATTTTTAAAAGAAAAAAGTACTAAAATTTTCGGGAGTAAAAAAAACTTCTTACATTTGCAGCGATTTTAGTGATATGGAATATAATGTCTAATTCAATTAGCTTAAAAACAATTTTATTTATTAATGGAAAATTTAAAAAATGTAGCTCCTCTTGAAGAATTCAATTGGGACACTTATGAGAACGGAGAGCAAGAAGTAAACACTAGCCAAGAAGAGCTAGAAATGAAGTACGATAGTACTTTAAACAACGTAGCAGACCACGAAGTTATTGATGGTGTTGTTATTGGCATGAACAAACGTGAAGTAGTTGTAAACATTGGCTTTAAATCTGATGGTATTATCCCTACTAACGAATTTCGTTACAATACAAAATTGAAAATTGGCGATACTGTAGAAGTATACGTTGAAAATCAAGAAGACAAAAAAGGACAATTAATCCTTTCACATCGCAAAGCTCGTCTAGCACGTGCATGGGAACATGTAAATGAAGCTCTTGAAAACGAAGATATTATTCAAGGATTTATCAAATGTCGTACTAAGGGTGGTATGATCGTTGATGTATTTGGCATCGAAGCTTTCCTTCCAGGATCGCAAATTGATGTTAGACCTATCCGTGACTACGATTTATTCGTCGGCAAAACAATGGAATTCAAGGTTGTTAAGATTAACCAAGAATACAAGAATGTTGTTGTATCTCATAAGGCACTTATCGAAGCTGAACTTGAACAACAGAAGAAGGAAATCATCTCTAAACTTGAAAAAGGACAAGTACTTGAAGGTACAGTTAAGAATATCACTTCTTACGGTGTATTCATTGACCTTGGTGGTGTAGATGGTTTAGTTCATATTACAGACCTTTCTTGGGGACGTGTTAGCGATCCACACGAGGTTGTTGAATTAGATCAAAAACTTAACGTGGTTATTCTTGATTTTGATAATGAGAAAAAACGTATTGCTTTAGGTCTTAAACAACTTACTCCTCATCCATGGGATGCTCTATCTGAGGATCTTAAGGTAGGTGATAAGGTAACTGCTAAGGTTGTCGTAATGGCTGATTATGGTGCATTTATCGAAATAGCTCCTGGAGTAGAAGGACTTATTCATGTATCTGAAATGTCTTGGTCACAACATTTACGTAGCGCTCAAGATTTTATGAAAGTTGGAGATACTGTAGAAGCGGTTATTCTTACTTTAGATCGTGAAGAACGTAAGATGTCTCTTGGAATCAAACAACTTAAGCCAGACCCATGGGAAGGTATTGAATCTAAATACCCTGCTGAGTCACAACATACTGCTAAGGTTCGTAACTTTACTAACTTCGGTGTTTTTGTTGAACTAGAAGAAGGTGTTGATGGTCTTATCCATATCTCTGATCTTTCTTGGACTAAGAAGGTGAAACATCCATCTGAATTTACTACTATCGGTGCTGACATTGAAGTGAAAGTTCTTGAAATAGATAAGGAAAATCGTCGTCTAAGTCTTGGTCACAAGCAATTAGAAGAGAATCCTTGGGATGTATTCGAAACTGTATTTACTCAAGGTTCAATCCATGAGGGTACAATCGTAGAACTTCTTGACAAGGGTGCTGTAGTATCTCTACCTTATGGTGTTGAAGGATTTGCTACTCCTAAACATTTAGTTAAGGAGGATGGTTCACAAGCTCAACTTGAAGAGAAACTTGCTTTTAAAGTGATAGAATTTAACAAAGATTCTAAACGTATTATTCTATCTCATTCTCGTATCCATGAGGATCTTGCAAGAGGTGAAGAACGTACTGATCGTCGCACTAAACGCGCTTCAGCTCCACGTCGTGAGGACAATACTAGCAATAACAACAATAATAATAATAACAGCAATGCCAAGATTAACAATCAGGCAGCTTCTACAACTCTAGGTGATTTTGATGCTCTTGCAGAGCTCAAAGCTCAAATGGAAGATGATAAGAAGTAAGTCATTATTACATCTTATTAGGAAAGAGTTCTCTTTACAGGGAGCTCTTTCTCTTTTTATGCTATCCTATGCTTAAAGAAACGATATTTATTTTAGATGATTTGGTTATCCACTTGCAATATAAGCGAGTGAAGAATATTAATATGCGCCTAATAAATGCTGATGGTCATATTAATGTGTCTGCTCCTCTACATATTTCGGTTGATGAGATTAAAGGAATCGTCTTAAAAAATCGCGCTAAAATAGATAAGTCTATCTCTCGATTGAAAATAGTTGCTAGAGATATTCCTACTTGTAATTATGGATCTGGAGACATTATTAAATTTAAGGGTGAAGCGTATATCCTAGATGTTCAATTTTCGACGAATCGAAAATTGAGGCATATTGAATCTGACTGGGATACTAAAACCTTGAGTATGGAGTCATGGGAAAGTTCTACTTGTGATGTAAGACATCAGCAGATCTTGAATTTTTATAAAGTGAATCTAGCTAAATGGTTAGATGAGTTGCTTACCAAATGGATGCCTATATTAGATGTAACCGTTTCGAAAGTGAGAATACGACGTTTGAAAACTAGATGGGGGAGTTGTAGTTCTTCTGGACATCTCACATTTAATTTAGCCTTAGCCAAGTTGCCTTATGAATTAGTCGAATTAGTCGTTGTTCATGAACTAATACATCGTCTTGAGATGAATCATGGGACTGGCTTTTACGCAATATTGAGCAAGCATCTTCCTAATTATAAAGAATTAAACCGGCAATTAAAAAGAGTATCTACTCAAGTTTAGTTGCGTATCTACTTTCTTATTCGTTTGGAAATTAATATCTTTGTTTCATGGAACCTTTTCAAGTGCATTTTTTAGGATGTGGAGCTGCTCAGCCTACTACGATTCATAGACCTGCTTCGCAAGTAGTTAACTTCCGTAACAAACTATTTATGATAGATTGTGGCGAGGGTACTCAGTTACAATTTAAGAAATCTCATCTTAAAGCTTCGCGATTAAATCAGATCTTTATATCTCACCTTCACGCAGATCATTGTATTGGTTTGGTGGGTATGCTTGCTACTCAAAATTTAATGAATCGTACTGCTCAAGTGCATATCTATTCTCCAGCTGGTCTAGAGAGGTTGATGCGTCCGCAATTGGATTTCTTTTGCAGCCCTTCATCTTTCGAAGTCATCTTTCATGAGTTTTCGACGAAAGAATCTGCTGTCATATATGAAGACCGTTCTTTAAGGGTCACAACAATACCTCTTAAACATCGTATGCCGGTCTGTGGATTTAGATTTGATGAATTATCTATCTCTCGCCATATCAATCCTCAAATGTGTGCTTTCCATGATGTACCAAGGTATTATTATAGTAGACTCCGTAATGGAGAGGATTATGAAACTCCAGAGGGAAAAATTATTCCTGTAGAACAACTGACAACTGATTCTAGAAAAGCGCGTAGCTATGCTTATGTTAGTGATACTAGCTATTTGCCGAAGATTGTTCCTCTAATTATGGGAGTTGATGTATTATATCATGAATCCACTTTTTCAGATGAGTTTAAAATCCGAGCCCAAAAAGTATATCATAGTACTGCTCGCCAAGCTGCCAACATAGCACGAAATGCTAAAGTCGGCCTATTGGTTTTGGGACATTATTCTGCTCGTCATCACAACAAAGAAGAAGTGCTTTTGAATGAAGCAAGAGAAGAATTTCAAAACACAATTCTAGGGTGGGAAAATTCTTATGTAGATATTGCTAAAAAAACAATGCTATTCACTTTCAAGCAAAAACAGATTGAGACAACTCCTAGTGAATTATTATCTAAATTAGAGCCTCCTAAATCTTATACTAATTCTGTTAATGATAATGAACCAGACAATAGCTAATAGTCTATCATCTAAAAAAAAAGGTAAGCAAGAGGACTTTTAAAATAAAAGTCCTCTTGCTTTTAATGAATTTAAAAATTCATTTGAGAAGAATTCACTATCTTTTTTAGCATATCTAATTTGAGAAAAGACTTCTGCAAGATTCTTTTTATTGTTGATTTTTACAAATTCTTTATTTGATTCATCTTCATCAGTCTCTTTGTATATTTCCTTTATTTGTTCGTCTGAAAAATCTGTATACTTTTCATCGTGAATAATTGCCTTAAATGGTAATCTTAATTGTTGTCCTACTTCTTCAGCAGGATAACCTACTGAAATGGTGCAAAGTGGAATGACTCCCTTTGGACACTCTAGTATATCTGCTATTTGACTACTATTGTACAAGGTCGTTCCTAAATAGCAGATACCCAATCCTTGTTCTTCAGCAGCAGTACAAAATGTTTGTGTCACAATAGTTGTATCGATAGCTGCATTAGTAAAGAACATTAAGTTATCTGTTCCTGCTTCAGTTTTGTTAATCTTACACCACTTCTGATATCGATTTACATCTACACAAAAAGTGAGAATAACTGGAGCATTCATCACTTGTGGTTGATTGAAATGAGTAGGTGCTAATTTTTTCTTTTGTTCTGCATCTTTCGTGATGATAATGCTGTATAATTGCATATTGCCTGTATTAGAAGCTCTACATGCTATTTTTAGAAGATCTAACAAAACGGCATCATCAATTTGCTTATTTGTATAGGACCTTATGGTCCTTCTTTTTTCCATTGATTCTATCATAATATATTCTTTTATTGTGCGTAAATTTCAGGATAAAGGCTATCCCACCATGTACTGTCCTCTTGCAAAAATCGAGCAAACCAAGCCATAGTCGTGTTGTGCCATAAGACGCGTTTATCCCAATCCATAATGTGATGATTTTCACCTTTTACTTGTATGAACTCGCAAGTGCGACCCAAAACTCGAAGCGCATTGTAAAGTTGTATGCTCTCTCCAATAGGTACATTGGTATCTGCAGTACCGTGAAGAAGTAGAAGAGGTGTATGTATTTTATCGGCCTTGAATAAGGCTCCTTCAGTAAATAATTCTTTGTTAGTCCAAGGGTAATTATCTGCTGCAGCTACTCCATTGTAACCAACTCCCCAAAAGCCTTCTCCCCAATAACTAGCTAGTAGAGAGATACCAGCATGGGAAACAGCAGCGGCAAAAACATCAGTTTGGGTTTGTAGATATTCAGTCATGAAACCGCCATAACTAGCACCCAAACAGCCTATATGTTTGCCATCAACTTGTGGATACTTGGCAATTACATGTTTAGTTCCGTCAATAATCTCTTGAGCTGTTTGTTTTCCCCAAGCATTGACATGGCGTGAACTAAATTCTTGACCATATCCAGTTGCTCCACTTGGATTTATGACATAAACAATGTAATCTCGTGATGCAAAGAGTTGAGCTGAATAGTACATCTCCATCACACGGGTAGAAGGGGAGGTCCCTCCGTAGTAATAAACAATCATAGGGTATTTCTTCGACTCATCAAATTCAGGTGGATAACAGATATATCCATCTATTTGAGTACCATCTTTACTTGTATATATTTCTGGAACAATTTTTCCTAAGGTAATATCATTAAGTATTTTTGCCATTGGATCAGCATACAAAGTAGATTTCTCATGTATTGGATCATATGTATAAGCCTTAGTACTTGAACTTCCACCTATACTATAATATGAGGCCTTTTTACCATTATTACTAATTGAAAAAGTTCGAATAATATCTCCTTCTAAAGGTAAACGTTCCCATTTTTTTGTTTTGGGTATATATTTACAAATCTTATTTCGTGTACTATCTTCTCCTGTAAAGTAGATATTATTATCTCCCTCATTCCATGTTAAAAATGTGAGAGAAGGATTGAAATCTTTACTTATAGGAGTGATATTTTTACTTTGTATATCCATTATAAAAGCTTGTCCATCATAGTTGTTTGGTATTTTATGATTTCCACAATTCATGCCGATACGATTAAATGCTTCAGGACCACCAGTAATTAAGATTTGCTGGTTATCTGGAGAATATATGGCATTATTTATATAGGGCTCGCTTACTATCAATGTATCTACTTTGAAAGATTCTAAGTCTAATTCTAAGAGGGTACAAGTTGAGAAAGGACGTTTTGTTGGAGTAGAGGTGTATTTCATAAGTAATACTTTCTTACCATCCGATGAAAAAGAGGATGGAGAAGTACTTCGATAGCCAAAGGTCAATGGCTGTTCCACTCCAGATTTTAAATCATATAATGAATAGACATAACTGGTACGAGCAGTAGGTTCAAAATCATGATGGTTATTGATTCTTTTTAGAGGACCTGATATTTTCTTGGCTTCTACTTTTTTTGAAAGGAGCACCTTGTGACTGCAAGGAACAAATGAGAATTTTTCTTCAGGTAAATTGATTGCTATCGTTTTTTCTTCTAAAGTATTGATGTCTAGGGTGATTAAGTCATATCCAGATTTTCCTGTAACGGTATAATATAACAAATCTTCTTTGGGCATCCATGATAATGAGCGCCCGCCTTCATCTGTAAAGACAGTTTTATTTCTTTTTAAATCAGTGATTTTAGTATAACTATTGCTGTTCTTTTTGTCATACATATTTAAATATGTAGTCATTAAATAATTTCCAGAAGGAGATATTGAAACATTACTTATCCGATTTCCATATACAGTATTGTATAACTGATATCTTCCTTTTATATTAGGACCTATTTTGACATTGACTGGAGAAGATGTCTTAGTTGTGTCATTAGGAATTACCAACACAAGACTCATGTCTGGACGACTTTCGTTAGCTACGGCTAAGAGAGTGATGTTCAAAAAGTGCTTTTTCTCTGGAAGCAATTTAATAGGGAGAACTATTTGTTTGGCCGAATTAAAAGAGTCAGAACTCTGTGATATGCTGCCAATCTTTTTTTGATCTAGCATTATTATGCATCTTGCAGTAGATTTTATTATTAATGAAGCTTCTGCGTATCTATCGGAGCGAATGGCTGACTCTAACTGATAAATATTAGTATTTGCAGATGGCGTATTCCAAATAAAATGATTTTGTTTATCTGCATCAATATTTATTTTTAGTGCATCATGATCAGGAATTTTTGTCCGATTTTCTAATAACATATTCCAATCAAATGTTTTTCCCAAGGCATTTTTTTGGTCCAAAATGATTGGTTTCATTAGTTGTGTCGGTTGTTCTCCAATCAATGATTTTATGGCTATACTATCATTGCTCTGCTCTGAAGCAGAAACGGTCTCAGTGATGGTTAGCAAGCTTAAGATAGCAAAAAGGATTGTGGGTTTCATCGTGATTCTATTTTTAATCGTTATCTAGTATATCGTCGGTCTCTTTTTTTATCGGGTTAGGAATGATGTAATCTTGAAGCTTTTTCACTACGCTATCTTTAACAGCTAGGAATCCTGCTTTGTATTCTTTTTCTATATCGGGTCCCTTATTTTGTCCAATTTTAGTGGGATCAATAGCGTTGCCATGACTCCAAATTCTAAAATCAAGATGTGGTCCTGTAGCTACACCTGTTATCCCAACATAACCTATTAATTCACCTTGTTTGACGCGTTGTCCTATGTGCAATCCTTTTGCATATCGACTAAGGTGTAGATACCCGGACATATAGCCATTGGTATGTCTAATCTTAACCATATTACCACCACCACCAGACCAGCCTCTAGCGATAATAGTACCATCGCCTATAGCATGTACAGGAGTTCCGCTAGGAGCTGCATAATCTACACCATGATGTGGACGTCTTATGTGAAGTACAGGGTGGTAACGAGAATTGCTAAATCTACTAGAAATGCGCGAATAGCGTAGGGGAGCTTTTAGAAATATGCTTTTTAAAGATTTACCGTTTTCATCCCAATAGCCAGTTATACTATCTTTTCCATTCCAATAGGTATAACGTATAGCCCAATTCTCGATGCCTTCTTTTCTGAACCATGCCCCATGTATATTGCCAAAACCAACTTTCTGCCCGTCGATAGACATCTCGTCATAGAGAACTTTGAATGCATCTCCCTTGTCTATAGTATAGAAATCGATGGTCCATTGATAAATATCGCTCAAATCCATCGCTAATTCAGGTGAGATACCGTGAGATACAGCAGCATTCCAGAGAGAAGAATTGATGACTGCTCCACCTATCTTGACTGTTGATTGTACCGGATGAGACCCTGAAAGGACTTGCATAGAATCTGTTAATTCAAAAACAACCCAATCGATTTGATTCTTTGCGTAGCAAAAATAGCGAGCTTTATGTATTGAATCTTGATCGGATAAGATCTGGAAAGTATTACCAGCCTTTAATTTTCGAATGTCAAAAACGTTTTCTGCATTTTTTACTATTGTATTGACCGTTTGTGCCGAAACTCCATATTTTGAAAGGATACCTGACAAATATTCACCACTTTTGATGGTGTCATTTTCTATATCCATACTATCTATACATATCCCATACAGATATGTGCATGGCTCTACATCAATTGAGACTGAATCTAGTGAAGTTAGCGACATATCTTCTTCTTCCTGATAAAAGAGATGGGCTCTTCTAAAATAAATGGTGATTGAAGACAAGAAGATAACTAAGAATATTCCAAGTATAAGGCGATTCTTTGGTGTGGAAGGTAGTTTTATAGCCATAAATCATTATTTTGTGTAAAATAGATAGTTTACCAACAAAATTACACAAAAAAATCAAGAAAGTTTACAATTTGATATATAATACAAGAAAAAAATAGTTTTAGTTAAAAATAAGCTATAAATATTTTTATAATTCAGAAAAAATTATATATTTACACAGTCAAAAAAAATCACAATCGAAACTTAATGGATTTTGTAAATACAAGATCCATTTTTTATGTCAGTTTTACACTGACATAAAAAAGTTGTGGGAGATATTTTGACGTAGTATTAAATTAGAATTCAATTATGAAGAAAAAAATCACTTTTGTCCCTGCTATTACTATTCCAAGTTTAACTGTTATAATCGGTACGGCACTGTTAGCAGGCTTTTTCCCTCAAACTCTCCTTCCTATTTTAAATAAATTAAAGCTCTGGATTTTCAATGAAATGAGCTGGTTCTTTGTTGTGTCAGTAGGTATCTTTATCTTTTTCCTTATCTTTTTAGCAGCTAGTAAATACGGGTCAATTAGACTGGGTGCTGATGATTCTAGACCAGAATATAGTTTCTTTTCGTGGATGGCTATGTTATTTAGTGCTGGACTTGGTATAGGTCTGATGTTCTTTGGTGTGGCGGAGCCTATGCAGCATTTCAATTCCCCTCAAATTCAAGCTTTGGGTATAACCGATGCATCTAGACTTGCTCAGATGTATACTTTTTTCCATTGGGGAATACATGCTTGGGCAGTCTATGCTATAGTCGGATTAGCTTTGGCTTATTTTGCGTATCGCTATAAACTTCCATTGTCTTTGCGAAGTGCTTTTTATCCTATATTCAAACAGAAAATATACGGATGGAGGGGCCATTTGATTGATATCTTTGCTTTGTGTAGTACCTTTTTTGGTTTAGCTGCTTCATTAGGTTTTGGAGTCTTGCAATTAAATTCAGGGCTTATCAGTGTAGGAATACTTCAGAGTGACTCTTATTCAACACAGGTTATTATCGTTTCAATAGTGATGTTAATTGCCATAGCCTCTGCAATTAGTGGCGTCGGAAAAGGGGTGAAGTTACTTAGCCAATTCAATGTTACTATTGCTATCATGTTGATGGTATTTGTTTTGTTAGCAGGTCCTACTATATACATATTAGGTACATTTAGCGATGGATTAGGAAATTATTTTTCTAATTTCATGAAATTGACGTTCGATACTCATACTTCAGAGCCATCATGGCATACTTGGTTCAATAATTGGACTATCGTTTATTGGGCTTGGTGGATTTCTTGGTCACCTTATGTCGGTTTGTTTATCGCTAAAATATCAAAAGGACGTACGATACGTGAATTTATTGTTGCTGTACTATTAATTCCTTCTTTGTTTATCTTTTTATGGATGACTGTATTTGGAAGTACAGCTATCCATCTTGATGCAACAGTACTTGATGGTGCTTTGAGTAAATTAATAGGAACGCCTGAAATTTTATTATTTAGTTTTTTAAGTGAGTTGCCTTGGACGTTTATTACTAGTCTATTTGCTATTCTTATTATCATCATATTCTATATTACTAGTGCTGATTCGGGGATTTTTGTCATGAATAATATCTCATCTATGGATCATAAAAATAGTCCTCAATGGCAAAAAGCTTTTTGGGGTTTACTTTTGGGAGTCGTAGCTTTAGCCTTATTACGAATAGGTGGTACAGATTCTTTGTTGACCATGACTTTGATTTCAGCTTTTCCTTTTACTTTTGTGATGCTCATTTATTGCTGGAGTTTAATAAAGGCTCTTAGCCAAGATAGTCGATACTATAGTAGAGAATTCGCTGTATCTACTAGTAATTGGTCAGGTGACGGTTGGAAAGAACAATTGGAACGTATCCTCACCTTTAGACAACGAAAGGATGTACGTGCATTTCTAGAAAATAAAGTTCGTCCAGCATTTGAAGAACTTGCTTCAGAATTTGAAAAACGAGACATTAGTGCACATTTGTCTTATACTAGATCTCCTAAAGCAAATATCGTTATATCTATTCCTTATGAAAATATGAAAGATTTTGTTTATGGGGTCAAAGCAATGCCTCAAAATGTAAGCGAGTTGCTTATCAATGAGGAGAATGCACCTAATGTTGAAGATGATAAGGTTTATACGCCTTATACATTCTTTACGGATGGTCGTCTAGGTTATGATATCCAATATTTCAGCAAAAATGAAATTATCAATGATGTATTAAAACAATATGAACGATATATCTCAATAGCTCAGAATAAAGAAAATCATCTATTTGTTCTCGATTAATAATTAACAGAAAAGGTTTAGTGACATTTTAATGTTAAATTATATCATTAACTAATTGGTCATTAAACCTTTTCTATTATCTTGTGTCTTAGTATAAACGATTATTATTAGATATGACTTCACTCCAATTAACGGTTTCTGAAGAAAGGGAATTGATAGAAGAATTGCAAGGCCAGAATACACAAAAAAAGGCTTTTGAACGTGTAGTAAAAATGTATAGTGAACCACTATATTGGCAAATACGTCGTATGGTTTCTTTGCATTCTGACGCAGATGATATATTGCAAAATACTTTTCTGAAGGCTTGGATGCATCTAGATCAGTTCCGGGCTGAAAGTAAGATATCTACTTGGTTATATCGGATTGCATACAATGAGTCTGTTACTTTTATTAAAAAATATGGTAACAATATTGAGTCGTCTGATAACACAATGGAATTAGCTAATCAGATTGAAAGTGATGCTTATTTTGATGGCGATGAGATGTCGGTCCTTTTTCAAGCTGCAGTGGAATCTCTCCCTGCTAAACAACGTATGGTCTTTAATTTAAAATATTATGATGAGATGAAATATTCTCAGATTTCAGACGTATTAGGGACGACTATAGGGACACTCAAGGCTTCTTATCATCAGGCTGTGAAAAAAATAAGGCTTTTTCTTGACAAACAAGAATAAACCTTTTCAAAGAGAAGCCGTCTAAACAATAAGAGCATATAATAAAAGTTTTCTTTTGATGGCTAAATTAAAAGTAAGTAAATCATTAGTAAATAGATTAAATAGATATGAATATTGAAGAAGAATTGAAACAACAGGTAGGTACAGATAATCATTTCAAAACTCCTGATGGTTATTTTGATAACTTATCTAATCGGGTAATGAGTCAATTGCCTGAAAAGCGTACTCGTGTGATTCCTATATCTCGTTGGCAAAGTGTCAAACCGTGGATGTATATGGCAGCCATGTTTGCTGGTGCTGCATTAATGATTCAAGTGGGACGCGGAGTCTTTTCTACGCAGACAATCGGTCAAGCAGATGCAGACTTGTTTGCTCTTGATACTAAAGAGCTCGTTCTAGAAAATATCATTTCGGACCAAGATTTGGATAGTTCATTGGATGATAGTTTCATGGGGGATTATTCATTATATGAACTGGTTGCTTCTGAATGATAAAGTCTTTAGGATACAATTAGTAAAGTAAATAGAAAATTAATTATAGAATTATGTTTATGAAAAAATATATTTTCAAATTTCTCCTCTTAATTATGGCTGTAGGGTTATCTACTAATCTTGCTTCTCAAAATGTCAATAGAAACAAGCAAACAAATAAAGACTTGATGAGTCGTCAAGAATTTATGAATAAGAGGACTGCATTCATTATTAAAGAATCTGGATTGACTCAAAAAGAAGCCAAAACTTTTCTAACTGTTTGGGATGAACTTCATCAAAGACAGATGAAAATAAATGATGATATTAATGATAGAATAGAAAAGGCTTCTAAAGATGGTCTTGAAAATGAACAGGAATATCAGAATCTTATAAAAAGAATGTCAGATTCAAAAATAGAAAAGGCTAATTTAGACAAAGAATATACAGATAAGGTCTTAGAAATTATTCCAGCAACAAAATTATTTAAGGTTTTAGGGGCTGAAATGGCATTCAGAAGAAGGATCTTTAAGGAATATGGTCATGAAAAGAGTAGACATCGTGATGATAGGAATCCTGAATAAAGTGGAATAGATAGACGTAATATCACTTAAAATAGCTATCTTTGCAGCTAGACTGTAGTAATCTGTTTGGATTGCTGCAATCTAGCTCATTTTTTAACAAAAAAACAAAAAATATTTATGATTACAGCCTCCAACGTTTCTGTTCAATTTGGTAAGCGTATCCTTTTTAATGATGTAAATCTTAAATTTACAAACGGAAATATTTATGGAATTATTGGTGCCAATGGCGCCGGTAAATCAACTTTTCTTCGTACAATATACGGAGATTTGGAGCCTACTACAGGTTCTGTAACATTAGGACCTGGTGAGAGATTATCTGTCTTAACTCAGGATCATTTTAAATTTGATGAATTTCCAGTTCTAGATATTGTAATGATGGGTCATGATGTGCTATGGGACATCATGAAGAAGAGAGATGCTCTTTATTCTAAACCAGATTTTAGCAATGAAGATGGTCTTGCTGTGGCTGAGTTAGAAGAACGTTTCGCTGAAATGGAAGGATGGAATGCTGAAAGTAATGCAGCTCAACTTCTTTCAGGTTTAGGAATCAAAGAAGATAGACATGCTACATTGATGAGTGAACTCTCAGGTAAAGAAAAAGTTAAGGTAATGCTTGCTCAAGCTTTGTTTGGTGATCCTGACAATTTGCTTTTAGATGAGCCTACCAATGACTTGGATATGGAAACTGTTGTTTGGCTTGAAGAATACTTGTCCAATTTTGAACACACCGTACTTGTCGTAAGTCACGATAGACATTTCTTAGATGAAGTTTGTACCCATACTGTGGATATTGATTACAATAAGATCAATATGTTTGCAGGTAACTACTCTTTCTGGTACGAATCTAGCCAATTAGCACTTCGTCAACAACAAAATGCTAAATCAAAAGCTGAAGATAAGAAAAAGGAACTCGAAGAATTTATTCGTCGTTTCTCTGCAAATGCTTCTAAGAGTAAGCAGACCACTAGTCGAAAGAAGATGCTTGACAAACTTAATGTAGATGAGATTAAGCCTTCAAGTAGAAAATATCCTGGTATTATTTTCCAAATGGAACGTGAACCTGGTAATCAGATATTGGAAGTCAATGGACTGAAAGCTGTTACTGATGATGGAACTGTTCTCTTTAGCGATGTCAATTTCAATGTTGAGAAAGGTGATAAGATTATTTTTATCTCACGTAATCCTAGAGCTATGACCGCTCTATTTGAAATTTTAAATGATAATCAAAAAGCTGAAGAAGGACATTTTAATTGGGGTGTTACGATAACTACGGCCTATTTACCTGTAGATAATACTGCATTTTTTGAAACCGATTTGAATCTAGTAGATTGGCTAGGTCAATTTGGTGAAGGTAATGATGTGTATATGAAAAGCTTCTTGGGTAAAATGTTATTTTCTGGTGAAGAAGTACTTAAAAAAGCAAGTGTTCTCTCAGGAGGTGAAAAAATGCGTTGTATGATTGCTCGTATGCAGTTACAAAATGCAAACTGTTTGATCTTAGATACTCCAACTAATCATTTGGATTTGGAATCTATCCAGGCTTTTAATAATAACTTGCAAAATTATAAAGGAAATGTATTGTTTTCAAGTCATGACCATGCCTTTATCTCTTCTATAGCAAATCGAATTATTGAATTGACTCCTTCTGGGATTATAGATAAGATGATGACTTTTGATGAATATATTACTTCTGAACAAATAACAGAAATTCGTGATAGAATGTACGGAGAGTAGGAAACTATTTCTGTACTAATCTATTTAAACTGGTTTTTGCTATTGAAACGAGTAACATATATCTTATTCAGTAAGAAAATAAAAATTAGGTCAACTTTTTTTTATTTTCTATGCTGAATATAACAACAGGTGTGTTGGACAATAAATATTGAATCGCTTTTGAGCAATTTGTAGAGTCATATAAGAAGTATCTTTAAGTCTTAATGATGCTTTATTCTTCTCGGAAAAATAGTTTTCAGACGATTCAAAAAATTTGATAACAAAATAAATATAGCGCCATGAGAATGAAAATCAGAGAACTTTCAGTAGTAGTATTCGCTTTGCTATTAGTCTTAAATGTGTATTCTGCCAAGGCTCAGGTAGTATCTCATTCTTCTAAAACTACAGTTGATACATGCAAAACGGTTCGTTTGCAATTTGTTGAAACGACAGATGTACATGGAAGTTTTTTTGGGCTTGATCTTGTTCAGAACAAACCATCGAAAGGAAGTCTATCTCGTATATATTCATTGGTAGATAGTCTTAGAACAGAGGATGGAAATCATTTGATTCTCTTAGATAATGGAGATATTTTGCAAGGAGATCCTTCAGTATATTGGTCCAATTATGTAGATACAACCGGTACTCATCTTGTTGCATCTATTATGAATTTTATGCAGTATGACGCTGCATCAGTAGGTAATCATGATATTGAAACAGGACATAGTGTTTATGATAGATGGGCTAAACAGCTCAATTGTCCTCTGTTAGGTGCAAATGTTATTGATACTAAAACGGATAAGCCTTATTTTAAACCCTATACGATTATTGAACGTGAAGGAGTGAAAATTGCTATTCTAGGACAAATAACAGATGCTATACCTGC
>Ga0172378_10001274_pt1 | contig 23181 bp, 14 predicted proteins | sample GrowelOW332metaG_FD_119755 | JGI IMG/M metagenome (GOLD analysis project Ga0172378, IMG submission 119755) | Groundwater microbial communities from an aquifer near a municipal landfill in Southern Ontario, Canada - Pumphouse #3_1 metaG | ecosystem: Environmental > Aquatic > Deep subsurface >... | reverse complement strand
GCATACCGCGGAAAAAGGCCGCAGAATTTCTGGGTAATATCCATACGTTTTATCATTACGGCTGGATGCATCTGTTCGGCCTGCCGTGTGCCGAATAGTCATCGGTGTTTTCATACTACCGGCTTATGTTCCGGCGCAGTAATGAGAAACAATCGTAAAATACGTGAAAAAAGTGCTTATAACATTTGTAAAATACGTGAAATAATGATAGTGGAATCAGAACATATATGGTGACGGGTGAAATGCCGCAGACTGCAGAAGTATTGTGCCGGAAAAATGACCTGTATAAAATGCATTGACATGGTACACTCAAACTTACACTTTTCCGGATAAACAGCATATGAGGAGCAGCATGGACGACAACAAAAAATTCTGGCAGAAAACGGCGAAGATATACAGCCTGTTTACACGGGGCAGCAGTGCAGGGAACAGAATGTATGCGCAGATTGAATCGGAAATACAGCAGCAGCTTACAAAAGAAATGCACGTGCTTGAACTTGCAGCCGGTCCCGGAATACTTTCTGCAAAGATTGCGGAAGCCTGCGGATCTCTTGTGATTACCGATTTTTCAGCGGAGATGCTTGTACTTGCAGAGAAACGGGTGACGCAGCGGAACGTAACTTTTGCAGCAGCCGATGCGACCGGTCTTCAATACGATGACAAATCGTTTGATGCCGTTGTCATTGCCAACGCGCTGCATATCATGCCGCGGCCTGAAAAAGCCGCCGCAGAAATAAAGCGGGTATTGAAGGACGGAGGTCTGCTCATCGCACCAACGTTTACCCGTGACAGTATGAAACCGAAACTCACTGAGCGGTTTATGGAAATTGCCGGATTCAGAACATACAGCCGCTGGACGCACAAGGCGTTTCTGGAATGGCTTACCGCACAGGGATTCACCGTAACATACACCAGTGTGATTGCAGGTGATACATTTCCGGTCAGTTTTGCCGTATGCAGAAAAAATCTGAATAATTTTAAGGAATAAATAAGGCATGCTGCAGGAGAAAATTCCCCGCCATAGAATTTTGCAAACCATACCATGGAATTTGGCATACTATGCCATAGTATTTCACCTACTATGACGGTGAATTTAAATTTCCATGGTGTGGTTTTTAAATTTCCCTGGTAAGGAAATTTAAATTTACTGGCAGTGTTTTTTAAATTTACCGGGGGGAATTTTCTTTTTTACCCACTGTTTATTCTACCTTAAAAATGTACTAAAGAGGCTTTCGGGTTATTGTACACTTATGGAAAGTTGCGGCAAAGGCTGATATATTTGATGAACTGAATATAAATTTTTCCGATCACGTTACCTGTATGCAGGTACCAACGGTGCAGGTAAATACGGAAGGTAAACCCCCGGTTTTGCAGGGGCGACTGTACGTACTGACTTTTTTGAAAATGTATAGTATATTAACTAAAAGGAGGCATACTATGCAGACTGTTGCGGGTTACTTTGATGGCAAGACTTGTATTCCATTTGATCCAAAAGTATTTCGCCCAAACCAGCGTGTTATTATTACCGGACTTGATGAATATGTACAACCGTCCCGTAAACATGAACAATCTGTTTCTTCTTTGGTTGATGAACTGACTGGAATTCTTGGTTATAATAAAAATATAACGGCAGAAGAAATACGTAAGGAACGATTGGAAAAAAAATATGACAATTCTGCTCGACACTAATATTATTCTTGATATTCTTTTGCCTAACCCGGGTTTTTACAAAGAGTCCGGCGATGTTGTTTCCATGGCTGATTCCGGAAAATATGAGTTTTATATTTCGGCTTCAGCTGTAACTGATATTTATTATCTTGTTCGAAAGGCATTTCAGGATACTGATAAAACTAAACAAGTTATTCGAAAACTTCTTAAAATTGTATCAGTTGCAGGTGTGGATGAAAATTGTATTCTTTCTGCCTTGGACTGCAGCTGGACAGACTTTGAAGATTCCGTTCAATATGAAGTGGCTCAACAATTGAAAGCTGATTATATTGTTACGAGAAATACTAAAGATTATAAACTTTCAAGTATTACAGTGATAACACCAGAAGAATTTCTTTCTCTACCGAAATAATCAATTTTTTATGCTTTTGTGCTGCAAAAGAGAAACGGGCTGCCTGTCCTGCATACTCTTTCTGTATTCTATCGGTGCTGCTGAAAAAAAACGTCTGAATGTCTGCGAAAAGCTGCTTGCACTGTTGAATCCGCATGTTTCAGCAATACAGGCTATACTCATATCCTGATTATGCAGAAGAAGGCCTGCACTCTGCAGTATCCGGTATTTAATAAGATATTGCCCCGGAGACACTTTCAGCATTTTTCTGAAACATCTCAGGCATTCCCGGCAGCTGATATCCGCTGACCGGGCTATCGCATTCAAAGAAAGATCTTCCTGGTAATTACGGTGAATAAAAGTGAGCATTTTCCGGATACGTACGGAATCAGGTGATTCGTGTGTATGTCCGGCTGCTGTCGTACTGCTGTATTTCAAACAGAGCGACAGACAGACATGTGCAAGATTTTCCCGTACAGTCAGCTCGTATCCGTACGGTTCTTTCTGCATGGCGGTAAAGGCCGTTATGATGTTTTCAGTTATTTCCGGATTGTCTTCGGGAGAAAATACACTGCAGGCCGCAGCCGTACACTGAATTAACGGTGTAATATATTTCCGCGCAAAAACGGAACCGGCAGTACCTGTTATAAGCAGCGGATGAAAGACAAGAGATTCGATTTCACCGGCCGGATCAGCTTCTCCGTAATGCGGTGTATTTGCATTGAAGAAAATACTTTGTCCTGCTTCCAGCCGGATGGTTTTGTCCGGTATGCGTATATTCATGTTTCCGCCTGTCAGACGGATAATTTCCATATCATCATGCCAGTGCCAGGGAATACAGTCTTCCAGCCGGTTCGTCAGATGCAGACTGTATCCGGTGCAGGGAAATTCCTGCGTCCCGTGCAGGGTAAGTTCGTGCTGATTGTGGTCTATATTCAGTATTCGTTCCGTGATAATCATCTTTTTATACGCTCCCGGCGTTATTTTGATATTTTACGGCGGAAATTTGATTGATTCAATATATATATGGCGGTATTTTACAACCAGTATGAAGCATAGTAAATTGTCGTGTCTGTATGTTTTTACAGGAGGTGCATGGTATGAAAATGGTAGAATTTGCGGATACGGAAGTCAGTTGTGTGTGTCTTGGTACAATGATGATGGGTACCCGTACCGGCAGAGCTGATTCATTCAGAGTGCTTGACGATTTTACCGCGAAAGGTGGTAATTTTATTGATACCTCGAATAATTATTCATGGTGGTGGGGGCGGGGAGATTCCACCGGCGGTGAAAGTGAACGTCTTCTGGGCGGATGGATGAATGAACGGAAGAACCGCAGCAGCATATTCCTTGCAACAAAATTCGGTGCAAAGCCGGTACATCCTGACAGAATCAGGAATAAAGACGGAGAAATATGCTGGGACGAAGCTGCGCGCGATTATGAAGGAACCGGAGCAGCTGCAGTAAAAAAAGCAGTTGATGAAAGTTTACTCCGGTTGAAAACCGATTATATCGATTTGTACTATATTCACGTAGACGACAGACAGATACCGTTTGAAGAAACTCTTGGAGCGTTGGCGGACATAGTAAAGGAAGGGAAGGTCAGACATATCGGATGCAGCAATATGCGGACATGGCGGATGGCGGAAGCGGGTGAAATAAGCAGAAAAAGTAACTATCCGTTTTTCTCCGCAGTGGAACAGGAGTATTCGTATATCCGGCCAAATATGGGAGCAGACAGAGGGATTACCCTTCATGCGGACGACGAATTGTTTGATTACATAAAATCGAATCCAGAGGTTAAGCTGGTTGCTTATTCACCGCTTCTTAAAGGCATTTATACCGGTCCGGAGAAGAGGAATAATTATTATGACTGGAAAAACTTTAATAACGGCGAGTCGCTTGAAAGAATACAGGTCATAGACTGCATGTCGAAGGAAATGAATATAACCGGAAATCAGCTTGTTCTTGCATGGATGCTTCATCAGATACCTGCAGTAATTCCGATTGTCGGGTTCAGCAGATTTGAGCAGTACGAAGAGAATATGTCGGCACTGGATGTACAGCTGTCTGAAGAGCAGCTTGGAATTCTGAATGCCGGACGATACTGACGATCATTGTCCTGATCATATGCACGAATATAACTTATAAAGGGTACCTCTGAAAACTGAAGTTCTCAGAGGTACTCTGAAGAAAGCGCCGGCAGTTTTAAGGCCGCCGGCGCTTTTCCGTTTTCAGCAGCGGCTTACGCTACCGTAACGATGTCTGCATAAACTCCGCTCCGTACAAGCGTTTTATTAATTCTGCTGCCTGTTCCGCTTGCAGCCGTTTTAATAATAAGGCGGTACGTTCCCGCGGTGACGCCTGAAGGCAGAAAAAATGAAAGTGCGGTCGGTTTGTTCGTTTCTATTGCACTTTCCTTTACCTGTATCCAGCCGGTGCCGGTAAGATCGTACGTGCCGTCTTCCTTGCACGGTGCAAAGAAGATTCCTGCAGTTGATTCATCACCTGCAATCCGCAGTCTGATTCCTGAAATACGGACCGAATATCCTGCTGAAAGTTCGTTCCCGGTTTTCTGCGTGTACAGATTCTTGAGCTCCGTGATTACCGGATCGGTGTTTTCCGTCTGCATGACGCTTATATCGACACCGGCAACAGCATCTCGTGCTTCTTTCGACGGCGTAAAGTTAACCGAAATTTTTGTCTTCGACTCGTCGTCCTTCTGCGGATACGCAATAAGGTAGAACGTACCCAGACCGAACACATCGACCGAGTTTCCCGCGCTCAGCTTGGTGATGACCGCTTCCTTGAGCAGCGTTGCACAATGCATGATCATGTACGGATTAATACCCGTATCCTTCTTCTGGATGGTTGCAATAAGACTTTCAATGTCGGCGGTTTTCCGCTGTACGCTCAGATAGTCCGCAGCAGCTTCATTGAAGTAGCTTTTGTGACGGGTCAGATTCACGCCCGATTCCGTGTCTTCATACGTAAGATTCATTTTGTTCATAACCATACTCTCCTGAAAAAAATTATTGTCCGGGTATGCGGAACAGACTGTTCCGACGGAACACATTCCCTTTCCGCTTGACAGACAGGCAGGTATGGCTGTACATTTCAATTGTCCGGATTGAACAGTACAGACACAGTCTGTTTTCTGTTTGTCTACAAGAGGCTGCCGTGCTTACCCGGTAAGCAGACAGCCTTTTTTGTTTGTCGTCATTTTTCCTCCCCGGCTTTCGCCTTTGATTTTTTATCAGCTTTACCTTTTAACTTTTTCATACTCATATACGACTTTGTAATTTCGGCCATCTCGTTCTGCATATCTTTCATCTGCTTCTGCATGGCAGTATATGCCTCATCGAATTCTTCCGGTGTCGCTGCGGAAAGTGTCTGTACACGTCCGTGTTTTACCGCCATGAATCCCTTAAGCTTGCCGCACAGCTCTTTGACCTCAGTATCAGCAAGATACGGAAGCATGCACGTAAGATACACCGCCGTCTGAATATACAGCGGATCGTCGTGCAGCGTGCTCATGTCGAATGCAATCGATTTGTGGGGAGTACGGCTTTCCGCCAGCACAAGCTCCCCGACTTCAACCTCGTCGAGTTTATAAACACCGACAAGCTTTGACGAAAATCCGGCAGGAATTTCCCGCGCGCCTGTTTCGATAGAAGCAAGATACGACGGTGAAACTTCAAGATGCTTTGCCATAACGGCAATCGTCTCGTCGCGGTCGATACGGATTTTCTTGAGGTATTTCCCGTACGGCGTCGATTTTGTGCCAAAAGTCATATCAAGCCTCCCTGCAGCAGCGCGCTGCTTATGTTGTGAATATAATACACAAATTGTGTGGTGTCAAGTAAATAATCACAATTTGTGAATAAAATGTGCAATATGTGCTGCTAATAGGAGCGTGGGTGCTTTGTACTGAGTCATACAGTGTAATGTATGGGAGGGTAGCGTTAGAATGTATGGGTGTCATACAGTGTAATGTATGGGAGACATACATTGGAATGTATGGGGAAGTAACAGTGGACACGCTGCGCGTGAATTTTTACCACCCTCTGTGGTGTGGATGGATCATTATTCCACTCCCAATGCCTTGAATACAGCATCTTCAGCGGAGCTGTAGAAGATCAGATTAAACTTGCCGATAAGTTCTGGAGGTACCGAAGGAATGTCTGCAGCTGATGTTATCGGTACCAGGATCTTTCTGGCTCCGGCGTCAAGAGCAACCTGAAGGGTATTTGCGAGTTCTTCCACTTTTAAAATAGTTCCACCGATACTTAAATCGCCGAGTACAACACTTCCCGACAGCGCCGGTTTATTTACCGCTACGGAACAGAGTGCTATCAGTGTCGGCAGGGTAAGGTATTTTGTCATTCCGATCCCGTTCAAATCCTGTACGTGTACCAGATAATCTTTTTCCGTAACACTTATCAATCCGCTTATAGCCCGTGCGTTTGCTTTCAGATATTTAAATGCTGTTTCGGCAGCTTCTTTTGCTTCACGATCATTTGAAAGACCAGTCTTTTCAAATTTTCCGCTGCCGTTGCTCATCTGTGTTTCCAGTTTAAAGATACCGATCATTCCGCTTTTACCGCGGGATGCAGTGTATATTTGTCCCGGTTTGCTTACTCCTTCAGGTATCAGGGTACCGCTGCCCTGTTCCGGTACCGGTACATATTCTTCAGCAAAAGTCTCGTTATCTATATAGGAAAAATTAACATCGTAAAACTCCATACCGCCGATCTTTTTAAGCTGTTCTTTTACCCGTCGTCGCATTTCAAGAGCTATGCGCAATATTTTTTCTATATTTTCTTTTGTATAATTTCCATCAGGATACATGAGTTTTACCAATCCTGAAACGGTTTTCTTTACGGCAATAACATCGCGCTGATTCAGATTGTTACCGAGCCTGAAAAACTTATCGATTGCATCGGCATAAGAAACCTTACGCATTTCCCGAACAATTTCTGCAAAATAGTCGGTGATAAAACCATAATCGTTTGTAAAATATTCAGGACGATATTTCGGAATTTCCCATTCGGGAATATAACAGTGCATCCGGTCGAAAAAAGCTGTATCGTTTGCCATTACTTCAGGGAACGGTTCAAACAAGTGAGATGTCCGCAGTATGACATCGACGCTTTGATTGATATTTCCGACGAATACCATTGAGGCATACGCATTTTTCTCTTCTTTCCCGCGGGCAAAAGATCCGGAGGCCATATAATCTTTCATAATCTGTACGCCGTCCTGATCCTTGAACTTAATGCCGGCAACTTCATCGAATGCGACGCAGTCCCATAATCCGACGAGGCCGATCGTTCTGGTGCTCATATTGTAAAAAAGATTTGCGACAGTCGTCTGCCCGCCTGAAATAAGAATACTGTTCGGGCTGATTTCCTTGTAGATATGCGATTTTCCCGTACCGCGCGGACCAAGTTCGCATAGATTGTAGTTATTTTCTACAAGAGGAATCAGACGGCACAAATGCAGCCATTTTACACGTTCGTTGAATTGTGTCGGTTCCATACCGGTACTGCGCAGCAACAGATTGATCCATTCTTCATCAGTAAACTGCGGGCGTGCATTTTTTATGTCATTAATGTCGATGCTCGGCATCTGAATAGGTGTAAGTTTCCTGATTATAAAAGGTGATTTATCTTTTTCGGTTTCATAGTAAAAGTATTCCATCTGCACGATACACCAGATACCGCCGCAGACAAGACGTTCATAATTTTTGATATAATCGCTTGTGACAGGAACATCTTTCAATCCGAGATTTGAAAATTCCGCTTCATACATATCTTTACGGATATTAAGTTTTGCAGTGATACGATCGATTACCGTATATGAGCCGTTCTCGCGCAGTTTTGCTATGATCATCTGCGCTTCATCGGGGCGGACATAATTGTCTGCAATAATTTTTTTGACTGTCTGAACACCGTCTTCTATTTCCGATTCATTCGTAGAAGAACAGTACATACCGAGCAGATATTCGAGAACATAGACCGGAACATTTGCACCTTCTTTTATTCTTTTTGTCAGGTCCTTGCGGACTATTTTTCCCGCAAATATTCTGTTCAGTTTTTCCGCAAATTCATCCATACGTTTTCCTCTGTCTAAAATCCGAAATCATCGGCAAATGCTATATCTATAGTAAATTTATACCGTTTTATTTCAATACCGGAGGCAAGATCGGAAATAACGAGATAATAGTCAGCCGCCTTATTATATTTCCGGCTTAAGAATGTAAACTTTTCCGTAAAAACCCGGTCATCGGGAGATGCGTCTTTACGATCTGCGATTATCGTCGTTTCATTCGATATCTTCCGCTGATCGGCATCTTCGAACCATACCTTTACACGGGCAGGCTGCAGCGTTTCGCCGGTATTGTCTTTTTGCATGAATTTAATGTAGTTAATAAGATTAGTAATCTTCTGGGGCATCGGCATAAGATCGAGTTCGACCGTATTCGGCTGCCTGCTGCCGCGCTGCGTCTCCACGGTAAGAAGCGGAACGATTATTTCCTGTAAAGAAGCGCCACCGTGTACATAATTTTGTCCGCCGCCCTGAAATGCAAATATATCGGCTCCGCAGGGCACCGTCACGTACGTGTATGCAAGCGATCCGTCAAGATAGTCCAGACTACAGGTAAGCGTACCGTCGATTTCAGGCTTTTCATGCGAAAGAATAAAACGATTGTCTTTTTCTACTGCTTCAGGCAGAGAGCCGGTGCGCATTTTATCACTTGCAGCAAGTCTATCTCGTTTATATATAAAGCCGTGATCGGCAGTAACGTAATATTTTCCGATTGAACGGTCGGACGATAACTTTGCGATAAGTTTTTTTATCTCTTTTACAGCTTCACCTGCGGCGGTAAACACTTCATTTTCGGAAGCAGCGCTTTCTCCGCGCGCGTCAATCTGATTATGATAGATATATACCAGTTTCTTTCCTGCAAATACTTTTCTGATTTCCGTGCGGTTCATGCTGCTTACATCAGTATAGTTCAGCGCATCGGAATCAGCGCAGGCAGCCTGCAGTATAGCTCTGCGGTTTTGCGTACCGTCCGACGAGATTCCGTCGACAGTGATATTCCACTGATCGGAATAGGTAAGGTTTTTATGTGGAAGCAGAGCTGCCATACAGAGTTTAGTATACGACGGAACTGCTGCCGTCATATATGAAAGTTCAGCACTAACCCCTGACGTACGATTTAAATCCGCAGCAAGCTCACTGCCGCATTCATACCGGAATGCATCGGAAATAATAACTACCGTGCATTCAGATGCTGCAGACAACTGAGCTTTTGAGGTAAAAAACTTCCACTGTTTTAATCCGGGGAGTTTTGAAAAATCATCAAGTTGTACAAGTTTTTCCGACCACAATGCACAAAGTTTATTCAGATATCTATTGGTATATACGTTTTCCACAAGGCTGCGCAGTTTATAGAACTGATCGTCTTCGGTTTCGCAGTCAAGCAGATCGAACGCCGTATAAAACTGACGGTAATACCGGTCGATTTTATTCCATTTTTCAACATATAGTTGCACAATCTGCTCCACTGTTGCAGCGGAAACAGATTCTTTTTCATATCCGCCGACTGCCAGCAGTACATGATGCGCCCGGTCGATGGCACGGTACACCTGCCCGTATGTATCACTGTAGTGCGTTTTTCGGCTGCGTTCTGCAAGAATATCCATATACTGACCGGAAAGTGGTGCGTTTGTTTCTATAATAGTTCCGGCGAGTCTTTTACAGATGAACGAATCAAACGCTTCGAACGTATACGCATCGGCATACTGTTCGATCGGATATTTTGCAATAAGCGTCTTTATCTTACAGAGATTTTCCGTCTGCAGTGCAATTTTATTATACGCTTCCGTAAAACCGGAATCGCTCATAAGATTCGTAATATAGACGAGAACGGAATTTTTTTTCTTATCAAGAATGTACTGCATATAGGAAGCGGGCAGGTCGGCACTCATTGATTCCGCCGCATGGGTAATCAGCAGTGAAGCTATAAGTTTTTCAAGCGTCGGCTGTCCGGAATCGTAGCCGTACTTTTCATTACAGAACTGCCAGAACAGTCCTGTAAGTTTATACGTTTCAAGACTGCTGAACTTTTGTGTTTTTCCCGTTACGTACGTATCGATAATGATTTCTTTCAATATTTCCGAAAAATCCGCTATTCTGCATTTAACTGCAGCGGCAAGCAATGTACAGCCGAGCGATTCTTCCGTATACGGTTTTTGTACAAGAAGTCTGAACTGCTGTTCATTCCGTTCCGTCCAGAACAGCGGATATCGTTTAAGAAACCGTCTGAGCGGTTCAGTCAGTTCGTTTCCCAGATCATAGCAGACAGCATCGACACGTTCCGCTGAAAACAAACGCGCATAATGAACAGTATCCGCAAGCGGATTATTCAGATCATCGGGACGGGCAAACGGCGCATATACCAGATAACTGGAGCCGGTATCCGTTTTTTCAAGCAGATACTTCGTCGCAAGCGTATTCGTCCGTGTCAGCTTATGCAGTTTTGCATTCTGCAGATGAACAGTGTCTATTTCATCGGCATACTGCGTAGCATCGTCATACCAGAATATTATCAGGCGGTCAGTGGATATCGTAAATTCTTTGTTCAGGCGGTCCTGAATTGATTGTATACTCATGAGGTTTATTCCTTTTCTAAATTAGACTTTTCTTCTCCAAATAAAAGACTTTGGCCATTAGAAATATCTACGGCCTCGAATTTTATCTTCGGAATTAATGTATCGATTTTTTTTAATATTTCAATTACTTTTTTTATATCAGTACCAGAAAATTCTGGTTGATTTTTTTCAATGTGTACGCCTTTATTCATCAAGGTCCAATTATATTTCTTGTCTTTTAGCAAAGATAACAATGTATAGATATTTTCTTTAGAATTACTTCCAAAATATTTTCTCGTCTTTTTCAATAATCCGTCAAAAATAGAGCTTGAATCAGGGATAGCTTCGGGAGCTCGAAGAGTTACATTTATTTCAGAGTTTATTTTTAAGGTTGAGAACCTTTTCCAGATTTTTAATTCTATACATTCTGTAGCTTGTCTACATTTTTCTGCAGCATCCTTATTTCTTCCATCAGCCAAATTTTTTTCTGCCATTAATAAGGCATCTAAGGGATCGGATGTTTTAAATACAACTCCACGTTCTTCTAGATTGAAAGTACTTATAAACACGAAACGAGCTACATCACCATTTCTTTTTTCATATTCAAGTTCCGATTCAAATTGAGATATAAAGTTATCTCCATGACAAGTTAGTATTATCTGCTTGCATTGGAAGTCCTTATGATCTACTAATAGGTTTATTACCCCATTCCTATGATCATCATCAATTGCATTTACTATATCATCAAAAATAAAAAACTGCTGATCATTATTTTGAGCTTTTGCAAGCAATATTGCCAGACCTAGGAGTTTTACATGCCCTTCACTCAATATTTGCAGTGCATCGGTCTCTATACCGTCATTCAGGGCAACAATAATTTTTTCGCTTTCATTTTCTGTAATGGGTAATTTAAAATATTTTACTTTTTCAAACTCGGCGTCATCTTGATTCATTATATTATAATATTCAGTAACCTTTTCCGATAAATTTTCTGCTAATTTTACTGGTAAAGTTTTTATATAGGAGTTTAAATTACTTATTATTTTGTTATATCCGACTATTATATTCTGATTAAATTGATTTTTTTTATTTTCCAGTTCAATTTCTTTTTTTCTATTATCTCTTACTTTTTCTAATTCAATGATATTCTTTTTTGTACGTTCAATATCGCTGCTTATTGTAACTATTCGGCCCTTAAATTCAACAAGCTTCTCATATATTTTTCTTAGTTCTTTTACCTGTTGTAAATATTTATTTTTTTCATTTGCCGTTTTATTTTCTTTATTTATTTCTTCTATTTTTAGAATCACTTCTTTTTTTTTGTCTATCAATTGTGTCATTTTTGTAATCTGAGAACCTAGTATAGTTTCATTCTGTACATTATCATAAAAACTTTCTAAACAAACAGAAGAATAAATATATTCTGATTGCTGTAATCCTATAGCTTTCATACAATCACTGTTATTCCGAAGTAAAATATTTATTTGACCAGAGTTATTCTTTATTTGTACTAATACTGATTTTATAATTTCTTTTAATTTTTCATATCTTGCAAAAGACTGCAACTCATTCTTTGCATTTTCGAATGGATTAACTACTGTTTTATTTACCGGTGTCTTACAAGCCGGACAAATACTAGTATCTACTTTCACCGAAAGATTTGTAATAGCTTTATATAAATCATGCAAATCAGCATTAACAGCCATTCCCACTAATTCTGTTTTTGCATTCCTGTATTTTGTAAAATCTTGTTCAAGCTGTTTTTGAGCTGGCGAAATCGTATCTATCCAATCTGTTTCATAAACAGGTTTCATAGATTTAGTATAATTATCATTTGTTTCTTTTATTTTTCCTTCCCCGTTTTCATCCTGTAAAAAAGAAATAGCAGAATCAAGGGTTTTTATATCATTATTGTTGAGTAATTTTATTTCATCCTGAATAACTTTATCAATATTTTGTTTATCTTCATTTTTGTTTTTTAATTCTTCTTTTGCCATTGCTATTTGTTTTAAATCATTTTCATATTCGTCCTTAATGGGTTGAGAAATATCAATTTTATCGTTAAAATTATAAGTAAATTCTGAACAGAATTTCAAAAAATCCGATAAGCCAAATAAAGCCGCAAGTCTTTCACTCTTATCTTTATTTGTCGTTGCAGACAAATGAGAAAAAGTCTCTATTCTATTTTTTTCTATAAATGAAAATCTGTATTTATCATAATCAACAGTTGCAACATCTTCTTTCCCGTCAACATAATGGCACATTAATTGGGGCTCGATTGATTTATTTGTAATATTATTTTTTATAAAGGTACTCAAATCAATTCTTCTTGTGTATGCCTCTTGAATGGATCCTAATAAACAATATTCCAATGCTTCACACAGACTTGATTTTCCAGAACCGTTCGGTCCATAAAATAAGGAATATGGTTTTTCAAAATCAAATTTAACTTTATTCTTAAAACCTCGAAATGATTCAACATCCAACGATTTTAATTGTTTTATTGTCCTTTTCTCTTTTATATTATTATCATGCAAATCTATTAGCTTATCATCACAAGTAAAATTTAATTTATTCAATTCTAAAACTATATATTTTGCTCTTGCGCCAGCAGCCGTTCCCTTACTGGCTATTTTTTCAAAATTATTAAGTATTAAATTTATAAGCGTTATTTCATATGGAGTAATAGCATTTTTTGAGTATTCTTTAACCCATTTGACAAATTCTTGTTTTACGGTTTCATACATAAATGCCTCTTTTCCTTCGTTTATCCCCTCGTCGCCAGCAGATTCACTGCGAGCGTTTTCTCCCCTTCGTGCGCCACTTCCACGCCCTGGAATTTTTCATAATTCACATTTACGCCATCGTCAAGGTCTATATCTATGTACTCGTCTGCCAGATGGTGCAGTGCCTGTTCATAGATGTGCACTTCTGCAATTTGTCTGGCAAGTTTTGCCTGTTTTTTGAGTGCCGCAGCTTTTTCCTGCGCGGTAACGGCAGGGTTATCCATAAACTGATTACAGCGTTCAAGTGCATTTTCAAGAAATTTCTGCTGTTTGAATGCGTACTCGGTACGCATGCGGGCAAGAGTCTGATTGTCGTAGCGGTGTATGTAGATAAGTGCCTTAAAACCGTTTTCCTTACCGGAATCGAACAGCCAGTAGATCGGACGTTTTTGATATATCTTGAGATGATCCCTGTAAAAATCTTTGAGAAAATATGTTCTGATTGCATCGCGGGGCGTTGCACCTTTCGAACCGAGAGCGTCGGCAATAAAGGAAAGATTCTCTTCGAGCGTTGCCGAGCCGTAGACTGTTTTTACGAATTCCGCAAAGCGGGTTACGATGTCGTCTGGAAAATATTCGTCGTCGGATATGGGAATAATATTGTCGGCATCGGGAATAAAATATGTATACCTGTTCAAATCCATATTTCCGCCGGCATATGCAAGACCGTCGAAAGAAAGCGAATAGCGGCCGAACATACAGCCGACTGCATAGGACACGAAACTTTTTATGTCTCGTTCCCGATCTGCTCTGCGTACCGTTACATCTTTATCTACAACATCCGAAGTAAGTTCGTCTTTAAGACCGTAAATGTCGATGAAGATACGGTTCAGTTCTTCTTCATTCGCCTTAAGTGTGGAAAAACGTCTGTCGCATTCAGTCTGCCATGAATCGAAATAGTCTGCAATGCGGAATGCATGACTTACCGTATCTTTGTAATCGACTGAACCCGGCTCCGGCAGAAGCGGATGACGAACGAAATCCCACGAAGTTTCAAAGGCATCCCAATCTAACTTGGAAAGAGAAATGTTTTGTTGGACAAGACAATCTATTCGTGGTTTCTGAAGTTCATTAAATTTAACAGGAATTTTTGCTATATCTCCTACTGGCATAGTAATAGTAGGATTTATGATATGAATCAGATATGATGAGATTTTGCTATTTAAGAGTCCAAAAAGATAAGTAAAATATTTATCACTATTTAAAATAAAAAATGGACTCATATCGCCTTGAATAATACCTTGCTCTTGAAGTTTTACAGATATATCTCCATTATTTATTCTATTCCATGTAATACATTTCCTAAAATATAAATTTTCCGAAGGTATTATAGCTTTCCCAGTTTTTTTTATCTTTTCACCTTTGTTTTTCCATAAGACTGAATTTAGTATTTCTCCATACCATTTTCTGGAATTACCTCCATTATTCATTATTACCCAATTAGATTTTTTTGAATATTCTCTCGGTAATGATAATTCGTTTTTGTTTAATTCATACCAGAATCTTATAAAAAAAGCACTATTACCTGTTTGTAACCCTCTTCTTGTTTCTCCTATTTCGCCCAATACCGTATTAGAAAAAATTTCTAATTTATTATCTTTTATCCAGTACGCAATAGGTATCCCTAATATTTTCGAAAAACTTTCTTGTTTCGCACTATAAATATTTTTTTTAAATATAAAGGCTTTTTTCTTTTCATTTTCTCCTTTAAAATCCAAAAGCCTGATATATGTTCCTTTGCAATCCTTAATCTTCGTATTAAGCAATACAAACGCCGTTGGCTGTACTATTTCGCCGCCGATATCATCAAATGCACGGGCTCCAAGATGTGCCATATTTACGATAGTACGTTGTTCAACAAGCTTGGCCCGTAATTGCTCAAAGCTGGACAGAAACATCCATGACTGCTGGGTAATCATCGCTGTATATCCTTTTTCCTTTGTAAACGTTCCGCATTTTTCAATGAACACTGCAAACAGATCGCTTTTACTGTCCGGATACTCTTTTTTTACGAACGAACTCAGCTTTGCATTCATCTTATTTGAACCCATGTACGGCGGGTTCGTAACGACGACATCATACTTTGCGCTCATTACCTGTGCCTGTCCGGCAAGCTGACGGATAAGCGGCAGTTCGCTCGCTATCGCATCGTTTTCAAGCGTCGCTTCGTGAGTATGTTCCCATGTATCAAGTGCCGTAAGCAGACTCCGGTAATCGCGGCTTTCTATATTCAGAATGGAACCGTATTCCTTGGCGTCGGTAAACGCGTTTTTCAGATATTCAAGTGTGCTGCGTGCTTCCTTATCGGAAAGCCAGTCAGCTGGACCGAGCGTATTGCTTTCCTGAACGGCATATACGTGAGGCGTTACTTTTTTTTCAAAAAAACGGCGGTCGTATTTACGGCCTTTCATCATGAGGGCAAAATAGCTCAGCTGATACGCGCGGTCATCGATATCGAGGCCGTAAAGATTGTTTTCAAGTATTGCACGGGCAGCATCGCGTTCACTCCAGCCGACGCTCGTATATATCTGCATAAGTACTTCGAACGCGTACACAAGGATATGGCCGCTTCCCATGCAGGGATCGATCACTTTTATTTCTTCCGGCCTGAGATTCCGGTATTCCGCGCGGATTGTTTCAAGTTGCTTTTTAACAGCAGGCTCCTGTTCCGCCTCTTCAAGATAATACTTCCAGTTTGCTTTTATTGGCGTTTCCTGATGTCCGTCAGTCCACAGTCGGCCGAGTGAGTTTTCGACCATGTAGCGGACAATCCAGTCCGGAGTAAAAAGCTGCGTTGCTGCCGGTATACGTTCCCTGCTGATTTTTATATTTTTTTTGAGTTTTGCAAACGTGTCGTCCTTAAGTTCCGTATTGTAGTACTGATACAGCCAGCCGATAATTTCCACCGCGTCCCTGAAATTGTCCTCGCTGATTGCAAGCAGCCTGCGTACGACGCCGTCGGCGCGTGTAAAACTGAGGGATAAAAGAAGTTCGGTAAAATCAAGTTCCGTATTCGTCGTCGATTCAAACAGCGCGGGAAGCAGCGAGCTCAGCTCATTACACTGTTTGATAAACAGATACTGGAACGCTTCGTCAAGTTTCTGAGCACGCTTAAACCCGCAAATGGTTTCCTTTTCCGATTCGGTAAAATTCAAATCGACGTTGTCGGGAGCAAGCGCCACGATATCAGGTTCATATTTTCCGGACGTTTTGCTCGAAAGTACGCGTACGCGGCTGGGAAGATAATCGTTCAATTCCATAAAGCGGATGGCAATAATACGGTTAAACCATGTATATGCCGCTTCTTCCATAACGGCGTCATATCCTTTTTCCCCGATACGCCTTACCAGATTTTTCCGCTGTCGTAATGCCGTTCCTGTCAGCGTCGTTTCTCCACCGGTAGGCGTACGATATATCTCGAAGTCACTTCCTTCAGATGCAGGTTTCCCCACGACAGATGCCGTAATGCCAACCTTTGCGGCATTATCGCGGGCCATCTGAATAAGACTCCTGCGCGCTTCTATGGCAAAATTTCTGATTACCGTTTTATCCATGTATACATTCCGTTTTCATTATTTGCTGTTTCCCCTTTGAGAAAATGTATTTTCCTAGGAACTTTCCTAGGAAACCTATTCTTCTTTTAGTATTTCCCAGAAACCGGTTTTATCGCTTCCGTTTCTTCGTATATAGCCATCGCTTTTTAATATGGCACAGTGATTTCTTACTGACCGTTCCGTTATTTCAAGCGCTTCCCCGATTTCCTTATTTGTTGATTCAGGATGTGCCTTTATATATTCAAAAGTTTTTCGTGCCGTTTCAGGAAAAGTCTCTGGCCAGTTACGTACTGTTTCCTGACATTTCTTAGATAATTCCGGAATTGTCGGACCGCGATAAAAAATTATTTTGAAATCAATCTCCGAAACAATGAACTTAGGTCGATTCACATTGTACTCGGTACATTCAGCCTGAATTCTGCGTAATCCCGATCCCCATTCTTCCATAATATGCATGCGTTGAAATACCTTCGCGATAACAGGATTTCGGGGAAGAGACATGCCGTCCAAAGCTTGCTCCAGAGTGATCCCGTGCGGTAGAGATCCCGGTGAAATAATTTCAACACGATCGTCAAAAACTGCAACCTGCACATGTTCAGTGAACATATAGTTTCTATGTACTATTGCATTAATAATAGCTTCACGAATCGCATCCGGCGGAAGCTCATATCTGTTGAGTCCCAGAATGCCTTCTATTTTTACACCTAAATTAATATGCTTAAGAACAAACTGATATGCCTGTTCGATTTGGTCATATATCGGTCCTTCACAATCACGTTTATCAAGGAAGACGACTTTATCAATTCCTTTAAAACAGGCACAGCGGACAATTGAACCGCTGTATTCCGTCAGATAGGAATTTGTCAGTATTCCGTATGCGTTTGTGGGCAAAAGTTCGTTATTAATCCGTTTTAATACACCCAGCGATTCAAGTGTTTCTTTTGTAACATACGGGTGTTCTTTTTCATCATGCTGCATAAAACGAGCTATATCATCACAAAGTTTCTGTGTGATCGTATCATTATACTGATGGTCATTCTGTAAAAGCGGTCGACTCTGCAACCCGTCGTAAGATCGTCGGCTTCCTATCATTTCAAGTTCTTTGTAACTTATGTCGTCAGCCGGACGGGACGTAGCACCGACACGTATAAAGGTACCGTTTTCTTTACCTAATGAATTTATGTAATAAGGGCATGCTGCACCGGGAAAAATCTGAACGACGACGACCGTTTTCTGCTTATGTGACCGTAATGTTATTTCCGGAGAAACCTGCGGTATAATACTGTCGGAAATACAATTTGCTATTTGATCCATCAGTAAAAATTGGTTTTCTTCAGGGATACCCATGATTTCTTTTGTTTTATCATCGATTCCGAAGATAATAAAACCGCCGGATGTATTACTGAAAGCACTTACGGTCTTTAAGAAATTCTCTTTCTTTGCAGGAAATTCGCGTTTGAATTCCAGATGAGCTGATTCACCATGCCTGACGGCACTAAAAGAAAAATCCATGTCAGCCCTCCTATACCAGCAGTATAATTCCACCGGCAGAATTCTTAAGCTGTGCTTTGAGCCCTGCGGCTATTTCCCGGGCGAGTGCATCTGCATCGGCATCCGTACGAATCTCTATTGTCGGTCTTGAAACGACGGTACGAAGGTCAACCGTTCTGACTGAAGACTTTACACCGGTCGCAGCGGACTGTTCACTGCCTGCAAGAATTGAATTGATAAGTCTTGCCTTTACGGCTGAACTTTCGGTACTGATTGCTTTTACACCGGCAATATCGTGCAGACGGTGAAGTTTGTTCAGAAGTTCATCGAATGCCGGCTGAACACCGAATGTGTCTGGTATTTTCTTCTGATTCAGTACCGCCTGTACCTGCCTGCAGTCTGCCTGTACGACAGGCTCCTGCTGTGCTTTTTCTATTTCAAGCAACCTTGTATACTGTCTTTCGAACGTAGCGTTCGTAGTACCGAGTATCTGGATCGATGACCACGGACGTTCCTGACTAAGTATCTTTTCTATAATCTGTATGCTGCTGTCGAGTTCTTCGTCGGCAATATAATTCTTGCTGCTTTCATACAGTGATTCAAGTTCCAATGACCGCACATAAATATTTCTCTGCTCTCCGGCAAAGAAAGTAAACACATTCTGACTGTCGTCTGCAAAATCAAGAAAATCGTCGTGTTTCTGATCGGCAAATTCGTACAGCTGTATAAAGTTCGTATGGGCTTCGAGTTGTTCCATCAGGTGTAGCCCGTTTTCCATAATTTTCTTTCCCGGAAATTTCGGCTGATACTGATATTCGTTCAGTATCTTTTTTATATCGTCAAGCTTTTTGTCGGCTTTCGTCTTTAAAAGATGTGCAACCTCTTCGTCATCTTCCGGTAAAGTTGGTATATCGAATATATCACGCAGTATTTCCCTGACTGCTTTCAGTTGTTTTTCCGAAGCGTGCATTTTCTTTTCGATAATGAGTTTATCCTGATATTCACGTTTTGTTATATATGAAACGATTTCCGAAGAACTGCATTCCAGCAGGGAAATATTTTTGCTGTTAAGTAAAAGTGCGATTTTACCCTGTTTGAATAACGCGCCGACAATCCATTCAATATCAATATCCGTAAAGCCGTAGGGCGGTGCATTAAACTGATTCAGTACGCTTTTTAAGGTAATTCTGTTTGAATGCAGCGCATTATCGTTAACAAAGTTATACATATCTGCAAGTGCAAGGTGATTGGCTGCACCGGTGTCATCGAGAGAAAGTTCGTTTCCCCTTTGAAAGAGCGCTTCTATTGTCGAAACGACCGGTCCTGTTTCCATGTAATACAGCTTGTGATAGATACTTTCGACTTCTTTATGCAGTGCTTCTTCAAGCCGTGCTGCAGCTCCTTTCGCATTTGAAGTAACAATATCGCCGTTTATATAAATCGCTGCGTCTTCAACTGCCTTTTCTATATAGGTATGAATACGGACCTTTTTCTCAGCCAGTTCGTCCTGTTTTGCACGCCGTATCGGTTCGAATTGCCCGTTTAATTCTCCGGCATTTTTTGTAAAATATTTATTAATCTTCAACGCTTCACGAATTTCGGTAAGGAAGGTATCGTCATCCGGAAGCATGACAACTGCATCGCTGCCGGCCAGAGAAAGCTGACGCATGCCGTCTGCATCGTGCACTGAAGTGGAATAGTAGGGCGTAATAATCTGAATGCCGAGCGGTTCGTTCTGTACTTTATAATAAGAATCGACCCGCTGATTAAACGGAAAATTATACCGTGTACTGTAACGGTATTTATTTTCCGTCAGTATTTCATTAAAAATAATCTGTGCTGTCTGTGCAATAACTTCTCCCGGATCGACAACCTCGGCGTTTATCGCGCGGTTAATGTCCTGTTCTTCGTCGGTAAGAAAAATATACACCTCACCGTTTTTCTGAATGAGTGTCTGTCTGATAAGCCGCTGCAACGATTCTTCGACTTTTTTGCGAAGTTCAACACGGTCTTCATCAATTGCATCTATCATGAGCGTCGTAATATTTTCTACGGTCCCCTTAATTTCTTTTACGTATTTTATCATAAAAAGTACTTTCAGAAGTTCGACATCAAATACTTCCAGCAGTTTATTTGTCTGTGCACCTGAAATAACGTTGCTGTAGGTATGATCAATAAATTTTTCAAGTGCATCGTAAAAGCACCAGAACGGTACGAGAATATATTCGGAATCGAGGCGGTCTTCATACTTCATGGCGGATTCTTTAAAGAGCGCAAGCATGGACCGTTCGCCTTCTGCAAGATGTTTCCCCGATGCGCCGTGCGTCCGTATGGCCGTCAGTACGAGCCCCAGCAGCTGGAACTGATAGGGAATAAACGGGTACACTTCGGCAAAATCAGCTGCATTTGCATACAGTTTCTTTTCTGCTTCATCCGAAAACGTTATTACATTTTTTATGATCGCTTCTTTCTGTTCATACAGCGCTTCAAGTCTTTTTTCTGCTTCCGGAGTCTTTTCAAGAATACGTTTTCTGATTACTTCGTCTACGTTCGCACTCGACAACGATAAACGCGTAGTAAAACGTCCCTGAATCTTTGAAAAATCATTGCCTTCGACGTGAAACAGAGAATCAATATCCTCTTGGCTCGTAACGACAATCCACGCTTTACCGCCGCAGGCTGTTCCCAGTTCTTCAGTCACCGTCTGCATGTTGAGCATGAGCTTTGTATCTTTTGCAATAAACTGCCCGATTTCATCTACAAGGAATACGACGTGATGATTACTGCCTTTCCGTTCACAGTAGTCCTGTACCAGCTTTCCGAACCGCTCAATGCTGATAGTGTAGTTTTTCTCCGCCGTATCGAGCCAGAGCTTTGCGGCATCGGCACTCATTATTCCCGTATCCGTCAGACAGCTTTGTATATTGTCAGAAATAAAATAAAAACTTTCCCGTTCAGACTCCCATTCTTTTCCGGTTTTCGCTTTGAATGCGTTTTTGAATACATCATATTTGCCGTCAAGATCAAGTTTCCGTTCCAGTTCGGCAACGTACGGAATAGAACCGCAGTATCCCTGCATGTCATTGAACACTTTCATGAACACACTAATAATGGCATCGTCGTGCTTTTTCGAATCAGCTTCGCTTTTGGCATCAATATTGAACAGAATAACATCTGTCGGAACAGAACCGGCAAGTCTGATGTCGCCGATAACCATTGCGTCATCAATTTTTCTGCCGTCGGTAAAATAATCGACTGCATGTTTACCGTTTACTTCTTTATTGTTCAGCAGATATGAAAGAATCTTGAGAAAGTGAGATTTACCGCTTCCGAAAAAGCCGGAAACCCACACGCCCATTTTGTCTGTTCTACCGATAATCCCGTTTTTATAACTGCTGAAAAAGTCCCGGAAATGCTTTGACAGTTCTCGTGTTACAACGTATTCATCAAGTTCCTGAAACGCATTTGCAGTATCATTCTGTCCGACTTTGATAACACCCTGAATGTCACGGTCGATCGGTTTTGCAAATATTTCTTTTATAGTCATAAACTGTTCTCTCCCTGTTTTTCAGCATAATTTAAATGCGCGGTAATAATTATCGTCCGTAATAGTATTAAACAACCTCAGCTTCTGCCCGGTATATTCACCGGGAAAAAACAAAACGACAGGAACATCGCATAATCTCTGATGAAGATTATTCAGTATGGTATGGGATCGTACAAGCGGATATGCTTTCCCGACCCCCGTAATAAATACGATTGAATCCTTTCCGGCATGCTCAATAATATGATTAATAATAAGATTTTCTTCCTGATCATCATTCAGACGAAGAAATGTACGGACAGCCTTATATGCCTGTTCGGATCCGGAAATTTCTTCCATTTTGAAAGCCTTAGTAAGATACCCGCGACTTTGCAGCAATTCAATGATTATTTCGTACAAATCAAATTCATGTATATCAGGCAGGTTCTGATCAGTATTAAATCGTTCCCTCAGTGCTTTTACATGATTTCGAACAAGTAATTCATCTTTCGGATCATAATCGAAAATATAATATCCGACTTCGTTTCCCAGCCCTTTATTTTTAAGAAAGTCAGGATTTCTGATTATTTTCTGGATTTTATTAACTCGATCAGCAAGCGGTTCAGTTTTCATATTCGACTCCGGTAACCGCGGATAGATATGGCAATAATCCGGCATTTTTGAACATATTCTGTATATGATAATCGACAAATACCGGCAGAATAGTCTTGTGCTGTGCAGATTCAATCAGCCCTGCATCTATAAGCAGCCTGGTATATGTCTGTTTGAGTTTCGCTATAGTACGGTCAGAGAACTTCGATACTACTTCACTTTGTGCAATCTTTATATCAAAAAAATTTTTTATTTCTCCGGCAGACAGTTCATTTTCCCCCAGTTGAACAGCTTTCCTGAATACCTGCTGCATAAATTCTGCAAACAGTAAATCCGTCTTCATAATACTCACAAGCACAATTATTTTCGCGGCGGCACTATCCGCAGTTATAAGCTCTTCCCGTAATTCAGGCGACAAAACAGCAAGCCGCCGAAAAATAATTCCTGCGATTCGCTTTGTACGATCTTCCGCCCGCACCTGATACAGATTTTT